>Ga0272443_10000118_pt1 | contig 147268 bp, 158 predicted proteins | sample SSMAcet12_FD_193581 | JGI IMG/M metagenome (GOLD analysis project Ga0272443, IMG submission 193581) | Marine sediment archaeal communities from Little Sippewissett salt marsh, Falmouth, MA, United States - SSM-Acet-12 | ecosystem: Environmental > Aquatic > Marine > Wetlands > Sediment ... | reverse complement strand
TTTTGACCGATTACCACATTTGGCGGGGGTAGCTTTATCGTGAAATAGAACGGGATTATCGTATTTTCCTCTTCGTTTCTTCCACATCCATACCGGGTTATGTTCATACCATGCCGATGCTTAGCTTCATATAAGAATAGTGTGCGCGGGTATGGTTTTTACGTCAATCCTTCGGCAAGGAACCGGAGCTTCCTCTGTTTCCAATACGGACCGGCATAATGGATGCCGACACGCGGCTTCCGGATTATTTTTCGAACTTTTTTACCCATGTCTTCTATCCAGAGGCCCGAGGTTCGGGAAGAGGGTTTGCCGTAAAGGGAATTGTCTACATCCAGGAATTTTGTTACGCGGCCCGGTCCCTCTATATCTTTCTCCGCACTTTTTACGGACCGTATGAGGATCGCGGCGGGATATCCTTCTTCCCTCGTCGTGATATTCAGCATCCAATGCATGCCGTATACGAGATACGGGTACCAGAGGCCGGGCCTGCCGAACATGGCCCGGTTGCGGGGCGTCTCCCCCTTATGGGCATGGGATCCGCGGTCCCGGAACCCGTCGTACACCTCGACTTCCGTAATGAGAGCCGAACGGGTTCCCCTGTTGTCTTTGCGGACAATGCGCTTGCCCAGGAGTTCCCGGGCCACGGTCTCCGTATCCCGGTTGAAGAATTTTGGGGAGAGAATCCTGCTCATAGAAGCGTATGCACTTCCTGGAGGATCTCCTGGGGGACGGGATCCCGCTCGGGACTCTCGCCCGGATACCTCCAGGCCGTAATGACTTTGATCTTCTTCGTTTCCAGGGGGAAATTCTGGATCTTCGAGGGAGTTTTGGACTTGGAAACCTTGTACATGACCCAGATCTCGGAATACCGCTTGGTCCCGGCCGGCTGCATGACGGCCACCGTATCGGGCGCTATTCCCTCTTCCGTGCGTTTGGGAAAGCGGATGATGCGCTTGATCCTCCCTTCCGCAATGCCGTAATACTGCATTTTCATCCACGCATGATGCGTCCACTCGTATTTGGAGTCGTTTTGGGGCTGCTTCATGAATGCCTAAGACTTCAGACTCTTCCGTAGAGTCCCTGGAGGGTTGTTTCCTGTATGATATGCCCCTCCATCTTCTCTTCTATCTCCTGTTTTTTGGTTCCCTCGGGGATGTCGAGAGCTATATCCAAGGCGTAAAGCTTGAACATATACCGGTGGGGGTCGGCTCCCGGAGGCGGGCACGGTCCCCCGTACCGCGCGCTTCCCCAGCTATTGGACCCTTGGACCGATCCGTGGGGAACCGTGTCTTCTTCTATGTACTGGGTCTGGGGGGTTATGTTGGCGATAATCCAGTGGTCCCATGTCTCCCCTCCCGTGGCGTCGGGATCGTCCATGACAAGCACTAGGGACTGGGTCCCCGGAGGGATGTTTCGTATTTCAAGGAAAGGGTTTACATTTTCCCCGTCGCAGGTGTATTTGAGGGGGATTTTCTCCCCATCTTTGAAGGCTGAGCTTTTGAGAGTTAGTTCTTCCATGTGGGGTATTATAACAGAAAACCCGTCGGAGGGACGGGTTATGGGATATAAATTATTTAGCTAGTTCGAGAATATAACTGTGGAGAGAGAAATAAAGTATCGCAAGAACGACAGCGGTAAGTATAAGTTTTGGAAAATATTTCTCTAAAAACTTCCAAGTTGTCTTCTCGATTTTCTGGATATTCATTTTTTAACCTCCCAAAGTTATTCTAAGTCCAAATATATCATATTATGAATAAAAAGTCAATACCTTTTCTCTTTTAGCATGAAAGGTAATAATGAGGATACGTATGTCAGCTCTGGCAATATACCGCAAATACCGTCCGGGATCCTTCGGGGATGTTATCGGGCAGGAAGCGATCACAAAGATCTTGAAGGAAGCCGCGAAGCGCGAGAAGCTCGCGCATGCCTACTTCTTTGCGGGACCGCGTGGGACCGGCAAGACAACAACCGCCCGTCTCATTGCAAAAATCGCAAACTGCGAGAAGCGGGCCGAGGATCCGGCTTTCCGGAAAAAAGGAGAGCCGTGCAACGAGTGCCGCGCCTGCCGGGAAGTGGACGAGGGCATCAGCCTGGACGTGATCGAGATCGATGCGGCATCCAACCGCGGCATCGACGAGATACGGAACCTCAAGGAAAGCGTGCGGGTCAGTCCCGCAAGCGGACAGTACAAGATATTCATCATCGACGAGGCGCATATGCTCACCAAAGAAGCCTGGAACGCCCTCTTGAAGACCTTGGAGGAGCCTCCGTCGTATATCATTATCATTCTGGCAACCACGGAGGCGGATCGGGTTCCGGCGACCATAAGCTCCAGAACCCAGCAGTTCTTCTTCCAGAGAGTTACCGTCCGGCACATCATAGAGAAGCTGGAGAAAATCGTAAAAGAGGAGAATATCTCCATATCCAAGGAAGCCATAGAACTTATTGCAAGCGTGGCGGAAGGAAGCTTCCGGGATGCGGAATCCCTCCTGAACCAGCTTCTCTCCATGGGGAAAAAAGACATCTCCGTGGAAGATGTGGAAGATATCTCGGGGAAAGTGGGTTTCAACACGGTATCGGAATTCGTGGGATTGCTCCTGGAAAAGAAACTGGACGAAGCGCTTGCCATGCTCTCGAAGATCCAGGACGAGGGATATAACATTGTGCAGTTTACAAAAGACACCCTGCATTACCTCCGCAGGGTCGCAGTGCTTCATTACAGTCCGGCCATGGAAAAGCTTCTGGGAAAAGAGATGACCGAAGATCATATGAAGGTGCTTTCATCCCATGCAAAAAGCTTCAAGGATGCGCACATTGAGCTTATAAAATCCCTTATCACGGCCTACGGGCAGATGCGGTACAGCCAGTTCCCCATTATCCCGCTGGAGGTTGCCGTAGTGGAAAACTTGAAGTAAGGTTTTAGTGCCATTGGGGGATCGTCTAATGGTAGGACGCTTGGTTTTGGTCCAAGTAATCGGGGTTCGAATCCCTGTCCCCCAGCCATCACTTGACACATATGCTAAATATGTGCTATTATTGTCTTAGCTAGATAAGTAATCAATTAACAACACAAGAGGTTAAAGATGAAAAATATTTTTTTCACCTTAGTATGTATCACAATCTTTGTAATAGGTTGTCGTAAAGATTTACCCACAAGAAAAAATCTTGAAGGCATAGCCCCGGAAATGATTCTTGTTGGTAAAATAACCGATCCTCCCAGATTTTATGGTTCTTATGGATCGTGTTTAATACTCAGCGTAAAAACAGAGAATGATGAGGTTTTTGATGTATTGGAGCCCGGCGGTATCGGGTTTAGTCTTGAAAAATATAAACAAGACTCAACCTATCTGGAAATTGGAGAAATGGTATATTTTCGCCCTATTAGCGTGTATCACCAGCTTCCAAGTCCCCACAGAGATCCGAGTACGATTCCTATCGGTATATTGGTTTCTACGGGGAAGGAACCTCAATCAGTGCCAGATTCACTTTTAGTTCACTAATTGCTTGTCAAAAAATTTAAGAAGGGCTTTAAAACCCTTCTTTTTATTTTTCCGCCCTTATTTCTGTTCTAACATCGTCCCAGACGGCCAGCTAACCAATTTTGCTAGTATCCATGCGGATTGTTTTTATACCCGCCGTGAACTTTAGAACTTTTTGTGATTAAATTGAACCATGAAGTTAGTTACCCTCAATATTTGGGGCGGACAAGTTTATAAACCTTTTATAGAGTTTTTAAAGAGATACTCCCAAGAAGTTGATATTTTTTGTTTTCAGGAAGATTTTGACAATCCACCGGGTTACGGATCAACCATGCAACCAGAGAAAATACAAAACATTGATCAAGACATTCGAAAAATTCTTAGCGATTTCAATGGTTGGTTGGCACCCGTGCAGGATCGTGAGGAGAGTCCCGCTATGTATATAAGAAAAAACATTTCAATTCTAAAGAAAGGAGAGGAATTTGTATATCGATGGAAGAATGCCATGGTTGGCGAAGATGGTAGTACTTTTGGAGTCAATATCCAGTATGCCCAGATTGAACAAGAAAAAAAACAATATACAATCTGCAACATGCATGGGCACTGGACGCCTGATTTCAAGGGAGACAACGAAGCCCGCCTAGAACAGTCTCGCAATGTGATAAAATTTCTTAACTCAGTATCTAGTCCAAAAATTCTTTGTGGGGATTTTAATATGAACCCAGATACCGAAAGTATGAAAATTCTTGAGAGCAACATGCGAAATTTGATAAAGGAATACAAAGTTATCACAACCCGTACCCATTTCTATACCAAAGAATGGAAATTTGCTGATTATATAATGACTTCTCCTGAAATTGTAGTGAAAGATTTTAAAGTTATGCAGGATGTGGTCTCTGATCATCTTCCTTTATTTCTAGAATTTGAATGATTTCAGTTCTAACATCGTCCCATACAGCCAGCCAATACCTTGACACATATACTATATATGTGCTATTATGGTAACAGTTAAATTTAAAATTTATATAAATTTCCTGGGAGGAAAAATTGAAAAAGAGGACAACCTTAGGATTAATAGGTGTTTTTGGTATTTGGATAACAGCAGGTTTTGCTCTTCCATTTGTGAATGTACTCAAAACATTCACCCCCGAACAGTTGATGGTGTTCAGAGGTTTTCTAACTTCACTTTTTGCGTTCATTGTTCTTCGGGGAAAAATTGGAAAAGTTGATAAATATGCCTATCTAATTGCCCTTACATTACCATTCGCAACCCTCGGACTATTCAATGGAATAAGATCGTGGGGTGCTGGACCGACAATAATAATTATTACAGCGACACCGCTTGTAAATTACTTAATCGGTCCATTTATCGGAAGGAAAATTTCCCTAGCCTCAGTCATTGGTTTAGTACTGGTTTTAGGTGGAGTTATAGTTGCTCGTTGGGGTGGAGAATTTAAATGGGAAGGTTTTTTGTGGAGTGTTTTTGGAACAGTCATGAATGGAATTCTTTATGAATTCTTTTCTAGGTCAAAATCAACCCCTACACAAAAATGTTTCTACTCATCTTTCGGTATGGGACTTCTTGGTCTTATACTCAGCCTAACGATGGATTCAGACGCTTCTTGGCAACAAGTTTTCCAAACCGACCTGCTTTTTTCAGTTCTTATATTTGCCTTCATAGGAGGATTTATATATTGGCTTGCTAATTTAATAGCATTTGAGAATCTTCCTACTACCGAGGCGAGTATATTGGCTCAAGGAGAAACCCCGGCTGTGATAATTGGGGCATGGTTCTTTCTTGGAGAACAGCTTTCATTGTTACAATGGACGGGTGTTGGTATAGCTCTGTTGGGAGCGATGTATCTATCAAGTTGGCTTTCCAAACAAAAAAATTAGTTATTTGAGGGTAACGCGTCATGGCGACCCTTTTTATTTTGTTAGGATGGTTCTAACATCGTCCCAGACGGCCAGCTCGTACTTTTGAAAGCGTAAAGCGGACCTGTATAGATCCGCTTTGTGTAGATTTTAATTTCTAAAACTATTCATTGCTGACACTTTCTGTTGCCGCAAACACCGCCATCATAATTCGGTCATCCAACCTCAGTTGATCAGCTGGTTTGTAACAAGATTCGGATCTGAAATTTTCTTTCGAATAGTAGTACCCTCCGCTTGGAAAAGTTTCAGCCAGAGCCACCGAGACCTCATAAACATCACCCGCCAACACACCCCTATGATAAACGAGATCTAAAATCCTCGTTCCAGGAATGAAGTGTGAATACCCAGAATGGATAATCAACGTCCTGTTGGTAGGGATGTTGTCACTATGTGTACTGACAACATTTTCGTACAGCGGCAATTCCCCGTCACCGTCTATACGAATCATTTTTGTTCCATGGACCACATAAGGTCCGTTGGGAACAAAGATTGATTTTAGACCAGTAGAGAGAATAACGGCGGAAGTAGCAAGTACAGTAAGAACAACGGTGAAAAAAAGTGATTTTATGGGACTAGCGACAACTGCGTTGCGGAATTTTGCATACATCTTTTTCATTCAGACCATCCTTTTATTTGTTGTTGGAAAGTTGTTTAATTCTGGGTTTACTCTACTATATTGTTTGACTTTTGTCAAGTTTATATTTCAGAACGGTTCTAATATCGTCCCATACGGCCAGCTTAAATAAAATCTTACTATTCAACCCTGTTGCCGCGACATTTTTAAGAGCTGTTTCACTAGATCTTCTTTTGAAAATCGCTCGTAATTTATGGCAATACTGCCGTTGCTCACGTAAGTAATTCTATTGCCAAAGACAATTAAAGTGATTTTCAGTTTTTCAAATTTCTTTTGCCCTATACGTTTGGACACTTCTTCAAACGCATCGATAAGTTTCCATAGCTGATAATGCTCCTTATCATTGTCCCGAGAAATAAATCCCGCAAAGTCCACATTGGGATAACGTGCCACCAGCTCTTTTAAGGTAGAAGTGGTCGAAACAATACTATCTGACTCCTCTTTCACAAGAGGGTCATTGATTAATGCTTTTGCAAGATACTCCATTGCAAGTTCTTTCTCTGATCTTGAAAGGGAAGAGAGTCTCGTAATTACCTCTTCAAAGTCATCTCCCCTGTCTTCATTGCCCGTAACGCTCATTTCCTCAGTATACCACCGTTTGGGATATATGGCCTTCTCAAATGCCTAATTAAACCGTCTTTAACTCCTCTTCTACAGACTCGGGGGTGAAAGATTTCAAAAGAAAATTCGTAACAAGGGGCGCCAAGAGCGTGGTTACAATGCTGAGTATGACGAGGCTTGTTACAAACGCCTCGTCAATGAGCCCCAGCGCATAGCTGGAAAATGCCACGGCAAGCGTGGTGGAAAGCTGGGGAACGCTCGTCACGGCTACAAGGGCCGCTTCCTTCTTCGTGAAGCTCATAAGCCGCGCGCCTATCCATCCGCTCACGACTTTGGAAACAATGGATCCCAGCGTGATGACAAGGACCGCGACCAACACTCCCGTCGCCGAACGAAAAACCCCTAGATTGGACTGCATACCGATCACAACAAAAAAGATGGGGATGAAGAGCCCATAGCTGATAGCCCGGAGCTTTTCCTTGATCTTCACGGCGTTCACTCTGTCGGAAAGCACGAGTCCCGCGAAGAATCCTGCAATGATGGGATGGAGATCCAAAAGTTCGAACACCACCACGGTTCCCAGCAATACCAGGAAGACGCTCCTGAGCTCCTGCTGGAAAACGCCTCCCTGCGCGAACAGCTTCTCTATCCGCGGCAGTATCTTCCGGAGAAAGACCAAAAATCCCAGAAGCAAGAGATAGAAAATAGGGAGAGGTATCGAGGAAAGGTCTTCGCTGGTCTGGAAAAAGACGGAGAGAAGCACCAGGCTCGCGATGTCCTGGAGCATGGTCGACCCCACGATGGCGTCCCCCAGCTTGGTTCCGATAAGCTTGTTGGCCTCGAGCGAAGGCACGACAACCGCAATGGACGAGGAAATGAATATAATGCCCAAGAGAAGGGCCGTCATGAGGGGAAGGTCCAGAAGAAGGCCGATTCCCAGCCCCGCCAGAAACGGCAGAAATCCGTTTATGAACGCTATGGAGCTTATGCTGCTGGCGCGTTTTTTGAAGGATTCGAAGCGTACTTCGAGTCCCGCCATGAACATGAGGAAGATAAGGCCTATTTCGCTGAGAAACAGGATGGTCTCGTTCGGTTTGAAAAAATCAAATCCGTGGGGGCCGATTACCATCCCTCCCACGATAAGAGCGACGGCCCAGGGTAGGTGCAGCCGGGCAAAGACTGCGGAAAAGAAAACCGCGACCAGAAGGATGATGAAAAAGGAGGTAAAATGAGCCTCTAGCATTGTTTATTATGATATCATTACTCTGACGAGAAGCCCAAGGCATTAACTCTCTTTCAATGAACATATCTTCACTGGATCTGGGAATCATCGGCGTTTATCTCCTGGGGATCTTTCTCCTGGGGATAATCCTGAGCAGAAAGGAAACCAGCGAGGACTATTTCGTAAATTCCCGGAAAACCCGGTTCTGGCTTCTGATTTTTACCTCCATCTCCACAAGCATCGGAGCGGCATCTTTTATCGGTATCATAGGATCCGCGTACGACACGGGAATATCCCTGGGAATCAGCTTTATGATCCTATCCGCCCTGGGATGGTTCATTATGGCGTGGCTCGCTCCCCGGATTAAGCAATGGGCCGACGAAAACCGGGCCCATACGATGGGAGATTTCTTTGCAAGCAAATTCTCGGAAAGAACCGGGAAGATTGCGGGAATTGTTATTATCCTCGCGGGCTTCGTAGGCATTGCCACCCAGTTCGTGGCTTTTGCAAAACTGGTGGAAATCGCCGTGAACATAAACTTTTTGGTGGCGCTGCTCATAACCGCCTTTATCACCATCTCTTATACCGTCCTCGCGGGAATCAAGGGAGATTTCTATTCTGATGCAGTCCAGTTCTTCGTGATGCTTCCCATTTTCGTTTTCCTGCTTGTGAAAGGTCTTTCTCTCGTGGGGATGAGAAACCTTTTTTCCCTCCCGGACGGACACCTGGATCTTTATAACTATGCCGGACCCGTATTCTTCTACGGAGCCGTAATACTGGGATTCTTCCTGATCATCTCCGCGATGGAAATATGGCAGAGAATATTCTCCTCCTATGGCCCAAAAACCGCCCGGAAAGCGTTTTTTGCCGTAGGCGTCTTGAAGGTGGTTGCCGTGGGGGCGTGCATTATTTTGGGACTCCTGGCATTCAAGATAGTTCCGGGAGTGGACAAGGACGTCTCTCTTTTTGCCTTGGTGATAGAAACACTCCCCGTTGGAATGATCGGGGTGGGATTCGCGAGCATTCTGGCGGTCCTGATGTCCACGGTGGACAGTTCTATTATGGTGGTTTCGGCTACATTCACGAAGGATTTCTTTTTGAAAAAAGGCGAGAGAAATGAGAAAAAAATGCTGAGAGTCGGAAGGTGGGCGTCTCTGGTTTTTGGCACTGCGGGTCTGGCCGTCGCAGTTTTTGTTCCTGACGTTCTGAGACTCGCCGTTTCTGCTGCGCAGATGATATCCATTCTGGCCCCGGCTATAATCAGCGTGCTGATACTCAAGAAATCGAATGAGAAAGGTGCTTTTTGGGGAATCCTAGGAGGATTCGTCGCACTTGTTGTAGCTCTTCCCTTTATTCCGGACTTCGCCTTCCTTCCCGGATTTATAGTAGCGATACTGGCAATGATTTTCTTTTCTCTTAAAGAGGCTCTGTTAGAAAAGAAACTGAAAATTCGCGGGTCTGATTAGTCCTTGGATTAATCTTTCAATTTATCTCCTCCGTCTCTTGTGAAAATTACCGCGGCGATTATTGAAGCGCGGATTCAATCTGCCCCCGGAAGGCCGGGGCCTAGCTTCCTTGGCCGGAGACATTCCCTCTGGCAGCTTGGAAAGCGGCAACTGAAGGCGGATAAGCTTCTCAATTCCCCACACGTCCCTTTTCTGATCCGGGGTTGCAAAAGAAATGGCCTTGCCGTATTTCCCCGCTCGGCCGGTCCTGCCGATACGGTGTACGTAATCCTCGGGACTGTCCGGAAGGTCGTAATTGATCACAAGCTCTATATTATCCACATCAATGCCCCTTGCGGCGATGTCGGTGGCAACCAAAACCCTATATCTCCCGTCCTTGAAGCCCTTCAGGGCCTCCTTGCGTTGTTTGAGAGTCCGATCTGAATGTATTTCTGTCGCGGTATAACCCAAGGCACGGATGCCGGACGCTATCTTCCGGGCTCCGTATTTCGTACGGGAAAAAACCAGAATGGAACCTCGGTAATCTTTGAGAATTTTTTCCAGAAGCTTCGGCTTATCGGGACGACCTACGAAGAACAATTCATGCTCTACTTTTTCCGCTACGGTGCCTTGAGGCGCTACCTCAACCCGCAAAGGGAGTTTCATATAATTCTTCGCGAGAGTTACGATATCATTCGGCATGGTCGCGGAAAAAAGCAGAGTCTGCCGATTCTGAGGCAATATATCCAAAATCCTCTTAAGCTGTGGGGCAAACCCCATATCCAGCATCCGGTCGGCTTCATCTAGGACAAGGATATCTACGGAGCTTAGCTTGAGCGTCCTGCGTTCCGTATGATCAATGATGCGCCCCGGCGTTCCTATGAATATGTCGGGTCTCCGACGGATACTTTGAATCTGACGGCCCATGTTTTCCCCGCCTATCAAGACGGCTGTTTTGATACCCAAGGGTCTGCCTATTTTTTTCAGGGTTTCTTCCACTTGGATAGCCAGTTCCCGCGTAGGCAAGACCACCAATCCGAGCTTTCCGGCAAGGCATTTCTGGACCATGGGAATGCCGAATGCGAGGGTTTTCCCGGTTCCGGTCTGAGCAATGCCGATCAGGTCCCTCCCTTCCAGGCCGGGGGGTATGGATTGGTGCTGGATGGGAGTGGGTTCTTTGAATCCGGACTTATCCAGAACCCCTAAAATATTGGGGGCGATGCCCAGCCCGTTGAAATTTTCTTTGTTCATCATCCGCTAACACTAGCACCTATCACAAAAATTAGCGAATGGGCTTGGAGAAAGACGGAACGACTTCCCATTTATTCCCTAACCGTAAACAACGCCGAGAATCACTCCTCGATGTCTTTTTTTATCTCTTTGAACTCGTTTTCCACGTCTGTCAGCCTTTCTCTGCTTTCTTTGATGAGGTCAGAAGCTTTCTTTATTTTTTCGAGGGCCTCCTCCACGTCCAGCTCCTCCTGAGCCTCGAACCACTGGAGGATGGAATTGATGTCCTTGAGATGCTGTTTCAGGCTTTTTTTATCCTGCTTCATGATTGCTGTATCTCTTCCACTTTCGACCGAACGTTGCCGTCGCCGAGCTGGGTTTCGATATCATCCCCTTCTCCGAGCTCTCCGACAGTTTTTATAACCTTACCACGCTTCCGCACGATGGAATATCCGAGCTTCAGCTGGCGGGTGGGGTCGTTCAAGCCCACAACCTGCTTTGCATGGTCAAGCTGCCTTTTGAGCTGGGAGATTCCTTCGGACACGTTTTCGAGGAGGGATTTCAATACTGCATCAATATCGGAGCGGATATGTTTCAATTCCTGCTCTACGCGGATAAGTAAGTGGGGAACCTGGCGTATTTTCTGATACGCCTCCTCCCAGGAACGGTTTAGGAGGTGAGCTACGGCGGTAGGGGTTGAGACGGCATGGTCCGCCGCCAGAGAAACGAGTGGAATATCCTGATCATGGCCGATGCCGACAATGACCGGTACCGGAGAATCCACTACCGCCCGCACCAGGGTTTCGTTGTTAAAAGCCTGCAGGGACTCCAGGGAGCCCCCTCCGCGTATCATGATGACGACTTCCACGTCTCTTTTCTTCAGGGTCTCAAGGGCCTCAAGGAGGGATTGGGTGGCCTGCTGCCCCTCTACCCGGGAGTCCACCAGGAGGACGGAGAATCCGAACCGTCCCAGATTGTTGATAAAGTCATGGATGACCGCCCCCTCCCGGGACGTAATGACCCCTACGCGGGAAGGAAGCTCGGGGATGTCCCGCTTGCGGTCCGGGGAAAAGACGCCTTCCTTGTCCAATTTTGCCTTAAGCTTGTCGTAGGCTTTCTTGAGGGCCCCCTCTCCGTGGAGCTCCACGGTATCGGCTACGAAGGAGAACCGCCCGGTGGGGGGATATATCTGGGGGCGGCCCGTCAGAACGACCTCCATACCGACTTCCAAGTCCACGCCGCATCGCGCGTAATTGCCCTTCCACACGATAGCGTCGAGGACGGCCTCTCCGTTCTGGTCTTTCACGGTGAAATACACGTGCCCCGAGACGGCTCGCTTCATCTGGGACACCTCCCCGATAACGCGTATCTCTTCCCGCTTCAGGTAGACGTTCAATACTTCGATATACTCGGAAACAGTGAATATTTTCTCCTTCAAATCCATGGTTTCAAGGAGGATTATCTCACAGAAAGCCCTTTTTGTCTCATGCACGGGGACTTCTCCAGTTTTCCACAAGCCGGTACGGGAAATTCCCGATTTATAGTAAAATAAAGACAACAAAAGGTCGCACTAAAATAAACCCAATAATACATGAAAGGTTTACACATTATCGCCTTGATTCTCCTTATCGTCGGTGGCCTGAACTGGTTGCTGGTAGGAATCTTTTCTTGGGACGTAGGAGAATTGTTTGGAGGTCAGGGAGAGATCATCTCCCGGATCATCTACATCCTTGTCGGTCTTGCCGCCATTTTCGAGATCTTCTCTCACAAAAGCACATGCAAGATGTGTTCCGGTGGAAAGAGCGCGGGAATGGGCCAGGATGCTCCGGCATCGATGTAATTCGTTTTCCCACTTTCAAAAGATCAGCCCTCTGGGGCTGGTTTTTTGATTCAAAAGAAGAGCCGCGTTCTAATAACGCGGCTAAATTTACTTTATTCCTCCAAGAATACATGCCGGATTACTTCTTGATCCGGGCTCACATAAGGAACTTTCTCCTCCAAAAAATAGGTATTGTCTTCTCTTTTTATGACGCTTCTCTTGGTTTCCACCTCTATGAAATTGATAACCGATTCAATGTCTGGCGGACCTTGGTATCCGTTTAGAAAAGCAAGTTGTTGCAGATCGCTTTTCATAAGGGATTCTTTTTTAGAGAGTTCATATGCAGATCTGTAGCAGGCTCCTTTTATGGATTCCGACGTAAGATCTGTATCTTTGGATTTTGGTTGTAGGGCAGTGGTTCCGTCTTGCATGGTTGTTCCTCCGTTGGTTTATGAGAATTTCTGGTCTGTTCTTTTCTGTAACAGAGCGGTCCGATGTACTCGGTTCCTGCGGGCAATTGCAGAAGCGAAATACCTTCCTTGCGGGACGAATGTCTCGCACCGCTCTTTCCTGCTATTGGATTGTAAAATTGCCTCAGGTAACGGTTCTTACCTGAACATTGCTTAAAAGAATTTTCAAACAAGGTTCAGATAACAACAGAACCTCCCGGTTTGCGCCGGGAGAGGAAAAGTCTTATTTGTTTTTTACTGCTAGATGCTCCCAACGCAAAATGATTCCTTCGTAATAAGGCGTACGATAAGAAGCGGGAGAACCTTGACAGACTCTCGCGTCTGGGAAAGATATGTTGCGCTGTCTTTCATGACTGGGTCTTATTCTGTATGTATACGGCCCTTGTGTCAAGAAATACCTGTGGAGAACTCCTGCGGGTTCCCGTATAATGGTCTATATGAATTCCTACCCTCCCCTTGAGAAGCGCGTTCTCCCCTCTCCGCCTCGCTGGACGAAGGCTGTGGGGGTCGGGGTTGTCGTCATGGGATTGGCCATGGGCACGGGGGAGCTGATCCTCTGGCCCCATCTCGTTACCAAATTCGGACTGGGGCTTCTGTGGCTGGCCTTCCTGGGGATTACGTTCCAGTATTTCATCAATCAGGAGGTTGCGCGGCATTCTCTCGCCACGGGAGAGGGCTTTTTCACGACGTCCGCACGGGCCTTGAAATGGCTGGCTCCGTTCTGGCTGGTCTCGGGCGTTCTCCTATACATATGGCCCGGATGGGCAAGCGCCATCGGAACGACGCTGCGCGAACTCGTGGGATTCGGCACGCATGAGGTATGGGCCTGGGTGGCGCTGGCCCTGGTACTTGTCTTAACCTACTCAGGAAAAGTAGCTTACAGAATGCTCGAGACCTCGCTCAAGATAACGGTTCCTACTTTTTTCGTGCTTCTCGTGGTCATAAGCTTCTTCAATCTCTCCGCCGGGGATATTTCCCTCATGTGGGAGGGGCTTACTAATTTTGGGGGGATTCCGGAAGGCATCGACCTCAACACGCTTCTCGGAGCTATCGTATTCTCGGGAGCGGGGGGCATGCTGAATCTCTGCGTCTCTCTCTGGTACAGGGACAAGCAACTGGGAATGTCCCGGTACGTGGGCAGGATTACGAACCCCATCACCGGGAAGAAAGAGGCGGTGTCTCCGCAGGGATACACGTTCGATACCGAAGATCCGGAAAACCGGGCCCGGTGGAAGGGCTGGATGCGCTACGTGCGGATCGACCAGGGAATCATCTTCTGGCTCCTGGGATTCGTCACGCTTTTGCTTTTGAGCGTGAACGCATACGCCGTCCTGACTCCCCAGGGGCTCGTTCCGGAAGGACTGGACGTGGCCGTGGTGCAGGCCCACATATTCGGGGAACACTGGGGCGCCGCGGGATTCAACCTGTTTCTTGTTATGGCCTTCCTCATGCTCTTCTCCGTCATGTGGACCGTGATCGACGCCCTGACCCGGATCATAAGCGACGTCCTGCACACGAACTCCCACGTGGGACCCTTCACAAGATACTTGGAATGGTGCAAGGATATTTCTCTCGGAAAGCTGTATTACATCATCATCACGGCGATTGTGATCATAGGAGCCGTCCTGGTACCCCTGGAACAGCCCCTGACCCTGCTTGTCATCTCTGCGGTTCTCGGAGGGCTCACGATGGCCGTATACTCCCCTCTTCTTATTTACTTCAATAACACGCGGCTGCCGAAATTTATCCGGCCTCATTGGATTACAAACGTGATCATGGTATTCATCTCTTTGTTCTTTATGTATTTTGCAGTGCGGATTATTCTTTCCTACCTTTAGTCTAAAAAACGCGTTTCGTTGAGCTGTGGAAGGTGCGGATGTAAAAAACCCGCCCCGGAGGGGCGGATCTTTTCTCGGGAAGCTCAGTCTTTTTTGACTTTCACCTTCCTGGATTTCTCTTTTTCTTCCTTGGGAAGCACTACGGTCAGGACTCCGTCTTTCACCTTGGCGGAAACCTTGTCTTCCTGCACTCTGGAAGGCAGGACAAAGCCTCGGCGGAATTCTCCGTACTGGCGCTCATAGCAGTAGTACTTCTTCTCCTCGTCCTTCTCCTCGGATTCCTTCTCCGTCTTCCCCGAAATGGAAAAGTGGTCCCCCTCTATCTCGATGTCGATGTCGTCCGGATCCACGCCCGGAACGTCGGCTCGGACGGTGATTTCCTTCTCGTCCTCGGAGATATCCACCTTGGGGAATGAGGCTCCCCGGGGAGCGGACATAAACCGGTTCATGTCCTCGAAGGGATCGAGGAAGCTCTCGTCAAAGAGCCGGTTCATGGCATCGCGGAGAGACAGAGGCTGACCTCCCCCGTGTGGGACGGGACGAATTTCTTTTCCTCCTTTTCTCATAGTTCGCATAAAATTTCCGGTTTTTCTGCGACCTTTGGTGTTATTATAAAAAAGTTGGCACTCACGTCAAGCGAGTGCCAAAATGTTCTTATGGTTACTTTAAAGGGAAAATGAAGGCAAAACCCACCTCCGTATCGCCGGAAATCATCTTCTCCAAAGTCCCGCCCATCTTGTGAGCACAATCTTTGGACAACATGAGTCCCAGTCCCAGTTTTTCGTCGTTTCGAAACGAATCCGACACGGATCCCGGAGATACCGAGTTAGAGACTATAATGGTAGCCTCCCTCCCTGAAACGTCGGATACGATAATTACGTATCCTCCTTTCTGTGAATACTTCACCGCATTCGAGATCAGGTTTTCCATCACGACTTTAAACAAATCTCGCTGAGCCGTAACGGATACATCTGAATTTCTAACTTTTACAGTCAGGTTTTTTGCAGTTGCCTCTTCCCTGAAAGAGAAGAATATTTCCTCCACGGTGGAAAGAATATTGAAGGTTTCCACTTCTGCATTCTTACCTCTTTCGACGAATCTTACTATCTCGTCCATCCTTTTTTTAAGCTTCTTCGAAGAGGAGCTTATGAGAATGAGTAATTCTCTTCCCTCTTGGGATAAGATCGCCTCTTTTAGAAGAAGGGCTGCTGATGATTCGATCGGACTGATAAAAAGTCTTATGTCGTGGGACAGTATTCCCACGTTGTTCAGTCCCGTTTCCCGCTCCTTCTCGAGACTCTTTTCCCACTCTTTTTTCTGCTTCTTCAGCCTCAAAAAGAGAATTACCGAGGCAAGTAAAAGAAGAGCACAAATTAGTGTTAAAGTTCCCATAACATCTCCGTTATTTAGTTTTAAAAGAATTGTTTCAAGTATGCAATAAAAATAAAAATCAGTCAAATATCTGACTGATGAAAAATCCCGCCTGTCAGAGATTCCCGGCTAAAAGCCATGTGGGTTCCCGCAACACAATCTCTTGGAAAAAATGATCTCTCCGTAAAACTGCATAATGTTTGGGATCCCCTTACAAAATTACTTGATCCGGAATCTGAGCATAAGCGGGATCCATTTCATTATACCACGGAGGAGAGGTTGTAACCCGCTCCCTGTGGAAAACGATTTGGCCCTTGTTACAGCTCCAGAACCTCCTTTATCTGCTTGATGAGGGAAATAACAACGGCAGCGGGAAGAAGGCTATATGAGGGCGTTCCTTCTTCGTCCGGAACCACCCAGGGTTCTTCTACGGTTTTCACCTCTCCTGAAGAATCCAATTCGTAGCGGTACATAGGGGTAATTTCGTAATCATCCACCCTTTCCTTGGCTACATCCACCGGAACGGCATTTCTGAGGTATATCTTGGGGACCCCCTGGAGATCCAGGAGAGTCTTCATGATCTTCTTGTCCTTGTCGATACGCTCCCGGATGGCCTCGATTCCGAGCTCGTCCCCCTCTTTGGCTACCATGCGGGCCTTGCCGCACTCGGGATCATCGCACATGAGATAGAATTCCTCCGCTTCGGCATCGTACCCGACGTCTTTTGTTTTTAAAAGCTTCGGGTTCCGGGGAGTCTGGCACTTCGGGCAGATGACGCGGTTTTTCATGCGCTCGTCGATAATCGTTTCGGGGACATCAATAAACACAAAGAAGTCGGGGTTGTCCTGGTATCCCATGAGGGAGCGGAAATACAGGGAGTATGAAATCTGATCCAGATTCCTGGGAAACCCGTCCACGAAAATCGCTTTTCCCTTTACCTGCGAAAGCTCCCATTCCAGGAACGTTAAGATAAGCTCGGTAGGAAGGAGGGTCTTTGTGTCCCTGTCCAGAACAGCCTGGATGGCCTCGTCTACGGGCATGAATCCGCGATACTTCTCGCGGATGAAGCTGACGATCTCCTCCCGCTTTTTCCCGTCCTCGAGGCTCTTATGGATATTGCGCACGGCATCTCCCACGGAGAGATGGTAGACCCTTTCTTTTCCTACGGCTTCCGTGAAGAGCTTGGAGTACGTACCCTTTCCGGAATTCTTGGGACCGAGAAGAAACGCCATAAAGCTGTTCTTCTCCAGGAATCCACGGATCTTTTCTATCTCGTCCCCTGCTTTGTGGGTGAAATATTTCTGTCGCTCTACCGGGTCTTCCAAGAGGAAAGCCTTGTCGCTTCCGTCAACTTTGGTTTTAAAAACTGGAAAATTGAAACTCATAATTTTTATTCTTGTTGTTCTTCGACATCGAGGGCTATATGCAGTTCTTTCAGCTGCTCTTCGGATACTTCAGACGGAGAATCCATCATGAGATCCCGTCCGTCCCCGGTCTTGGAAAACGCTATAATCTCCCGGATGTTGGGCTCATTTTGCAGGATGGCCACGAGGCGGTCAAGCCCGAAAGCAATGCCGCCGTGGGGAGGAACGCCGTATTGGAAGGCTTCCAGGAGATGCCCGAATTTCTTCTGCACGTCTTCGGGGTTGTTTCCCATTACCTCAAAGATCCTGGCGAGGAGTTCGGGATTATGTACACGAATGGATCCTCCTGCTATCTCGAATCCGTTCAGAACTACGTCATACTGCCGGGCGCGCATGGCTCCGGGATCTTTCTCGAACTGGGCATCAAAATCCTCCACATTCTTGACGTCCGGCTGGGTGAAGGGGTGGTGAACCGCATCCCACCGGCTCTCTCTTTCCTTCCACTCGAAGGCCGGGAAATCCACGATAAAAGCGAAGGCCAGCTCGTTCGGATCCTCCTTGTTTTCCCGAATATCGGGCCTGTCGGTTCCGTATTTGTCCATGGCTTCCTGATAAGGGATGCGCGGGAACGGGGTTTTTTGGATTCTTTTTTCCGGATACAGGGTCTTTACGAGGCTGATAAGGAATCCTTCCACGAGGTTCATGATCTCCTCCTGGGATGTAAAGGATTTTTCGATGTCGAGCTGGGTGAATTCCGGTTGCCGATCTCCTCTTGTATCTTCATCCCTGAAGCACCGCACAATCTGGAAATACTGCTCGAACCCCGCAACCATGAGGAGCTGCTTGTATTGCTGGGGAGACTGCGGAAGCGCATAGAACTTTCCGGGATAGACCCTGGACGGCACGAGGTAGTCCCGGGCTCCTTCCGGTGTGGACTTACTGATATACGGAGTCTCGATTTCGGAGAAATGTTTTTCGGAGAAATAATCCCGGATAAACCTGTTTATCTTGGCCCGCATTCTGATGTTCTTTTGCATGCGGGGGCGGCGAAGATCCAGGTACCGGTATTTCATTCTCACTTCTTCACTGATGTCTTTTCCGTCGGTGGAAACGTCGAGGGGAAGCGTTTTGGCTTCTGTAAGAACTTCGAGTTCGGAAACCGCAATCTCATGGGACCCGCTTGGAATACTTTGATTTTCCATACCCTCAGGGCGTTTCCCCACAGTTCCCTTGATGCGGATAACCCATTCGGGGCGAAGACGGTCCCCTTGGACCTGAAGTTCCCTGCTGGCGGGAAGGAATACGGCCTGGGCAATCCCGCTCCTGTCCCGGATATCTATAAAAATCAGTTTTCCGTGATCGCGACGGGAATCAACCCATCCCAAGAGCTCCACCCCCTCCCCTTCGTGTTTTTCTATATCTGCGGCAAGTATTCTCATAACGGATAGTATTGTATCACTCTGAAAAACAAAATGGAAGAAAATCCCGGTTTTAACGGGATTTGTTGTGCGCCGGGTAGGATTCGAACCTACGTAGCCACATGGGCGTCAGATTTACAGTCTGATGCAATTGACCGCTCTGCCACCGACGCAAACTGTTTAATTTTATACACCTTGTAAGGGGTTAATTCAAGAATGTGTAGATTCTTCTTTCTCTTCCTCTCCTTCCGGGGTTATTTTCTCTTCTATATCATCCTCGGAAAGCTTTATGTTTTTAGGGGAATCTTCCCGGAATTTATTCAACCTTTTATTCACGGTATTATCCAACTTCATAACGAGAATCTTCGTGCGTCGAAGAACTTTTTCCGAAAAAAGCCTGATCCATTCGTCTGTCTTTTCCACATATGTGACAACCCATTGGGTCCGGGATTCCGAAGACAATCCCAAAGCCTCATCGCTTACACGAGGAAGAACCCGAGCAAAAAGATACAGGATCCCCCCCAAAGAAATAACAATGAGGATGTCTAGAATAAATGTTCCCATAAAGTCTTATATTTCAAACCGCGAGAAACGTTCTATTTTGGCATTTTCTCCCGTCTTGGCGATAACGCTTTTCAAGAAGTCCGAAACGGTCATGGACTCGTCTTTTACGTAAGGCTGGGACAAAAGCTCGTCTACGTCTTGGGGATTCATAGCGGCTATATGGAGAGTGAGTTCGTGAGCCAGGTTCTGAAATGGTTCGGACCGGGCAACGAAATCCGTTTCGCACCGAAGTTCGAGAAGAACTCCCACGCGATCATTATGGATGTACGCATCCAAAAGCCCCGCGCCGGTACTGCGTTCTTTTCTCTTCTCCGCCTTTGACAATCCTTGGGCTGCGATGGCTTGTTTGGCCTTGTCAAAGTCCCCTCCGGACTCTTCCAGGGCCCGCTTGCATTCCATGACTCCGGCACCCGTCTCCTCCCGGAGCCGTACGATGTCTTCCTTACTCATGCTTTTCCTGGGTTTCCTTTTCTCTTTCTCCCTGGTCTCTTCCGGCTTTAAATTCCTCAGAAACCTTCTCAAGTATCCAAGCGATTCCGTCCCTGCTGTGATCACTTGCGAAAATTGGAACCCTTACCACAGAAGGATCTGCATTCGTGTTTACAATTCCCACGATGGGTATGTTGAGCTTGTTTGCTTCTCGTACGGCCGTTTCATGCTCTTCCGTATCCACAATGAAGACGATATCGGGAACACGAGTGAGATTGCGTAATCCCTCAAAGGTTCTGGAAAGCTTCTCGATTTCCTGAATGAAATCGTGGCGCTCTTTCTTAGTGTATCGTTCGAACTCCCCTTTCTCCCGTTTTTCCATCAGATCCTCGTAATATTTTACCCTCTTCCGGATAATGGAAAAGTTCGTAAGCGTGCCTCCCAGCCAGCGACTGGTAACGTAGGGGCTATCAAGTTCCTTGGCGGTCTTTTCAATAACTTCCTGCGCCGGAGGGGTCGTACCCACAAAAAGCACGAGAGCTCCCTCTTTGGATTTTTCCCTGCAAAATGCCAGAGCCGAAGCCAGGCTTTCCCATACGCTTTCTGGGTTCAGAAGTTCGATCTCATTGCGATTCCCCGCAATGTATTCGCGCATCTTGGGATGCGTTTTCGATTTCTTATGGCCGAAAAGAATGCCCTTTTTGAGCATCATCTTTACGACATCTTCACTTATGGCGTTAGTATCCATATATGCAAAATTTCCCCTCCATCGTACAGGAAGGCCCGGAAAAAGTCAAAGATTTATCCTTCCTGTTTTTTCTTCCTCCAGTTTTCTATTTCTTTATGGTTTCCGCCCAGAAGGACTTCGGGAACAGACAGGGTATTTCCACCGGATTTCATGTCCCGAGGGCGGGTGTACACCGGATATGATCCGTTCACTTCCTCCAGAGATTCGCTTTTTCCCAGAACCCCCGGTACATGGCGGGCCACCGCTTCCAAAACCACGAGAGCCGGGAGCTCTCCTCCGGAAAGTACGAAGTCGCCGATGGAAATTTCCTCATCCGCAATATCCGAGGCAACGCGCTCATCCACGCCTTCGTATCTTCCGCAGATGAAAACAAGGCGGTCGTAGCGAGCCAAGCGACGGGCGGAAAGTTGGTCAAATGCCCGTCCCCGGGTAGAAAACAGAATTGTTCGGGTCTTCGTTCCGGAACGGTCTCCTCGCTTTGCGTATCGGACTGCGCGAGCTATGACATCGGCACGAAGCACCATGCCAGGACCCCCTCCGAAAGGCGCGTCGTCTACGGTTTTATGCCGATCCGTCGTGAAGTTCCTGAGGTCGATTCCCCGGACGCGCATAAGCTTTCTTTTTTGCGCACGCCCGAGAATGGATGTGTCCGTATATGCCTTGATGATGTCCGGAAAGATGGTTATGACATCGAAACGTTTCATGTATTTATTATATAACGAATCCCCTCCGTTCCCCGGGAGCGGGCCCTACGGAGGGGATGTGCTGCAAACAAAGCCTAGTCCTACTCTTCGGTTTCAGCGGATGCCGCCGGCTTCCGGGTAGATCCCTCTGGTTCTTCGATCTTCAGGTTTACCCGGGCATTATTCTTCACGCCTACGATCCGAAGAAGGGAACGAATGGCCTTGGCGGTCGAGCCCTGACGGCCTACAACCTGACCCATGTCCTGCGGGTGAACCTTCAACGTAAGAAGCACACCCATCTCATCCACTTTCCGGTCGACGATAACGTCATCCGGGTGATCAACGATGGACTTTACGAGATACTCGAGAAACTCCTTGTCTGTTTGGCTGTCCATATATCGCTACTATTCAATATCTCCCGACCTTTTAAAATTCACTATGCCCTGGGGGCATTGATTACTATTCTGATGTTGGCTTCTTTTCTTCTTCCGTTTCCTGGGTTTCAGGTTCTTCGGGGGGTGCGGCTTCCGGTTCCGGAGAAGACTCTTTCTTTTCCTCTGCAGGGGCCTGCTCTTCGGCCTTCGGCTCTTCCTTGCCCTCCCCTCCTTCTGCTGGAGCTTTTTTCTCTTCGGAAGCCTCAGCGGCGGATTGTTTCTTCTGTTTGGTGCTATGCACGGGAACCTTGGGTCCTTCCAAAACCCCTGCCTTTACAAAAAGGTTATGGACGGAATCCGTGGGCTGGGCCCCGAATCCTATCCACTTCTTGGCCTCCTCCTTGTTTACATGGAAAGAGTCGCTATGGGGATCGATCCATCCGAGCTCCGCAACAAAGCGGCCGTTCAATTTGGAACGCCTCTCCGCGACCACCACCCGAAAGGTCCGCTGATGTTTTTTTCCCGCTGGTCTTAGTTTGATTGAAAGCATGAATATTTATCTTGCGCGGTCTATCCTAACCCAGTTTTTACCCCTCGTCAAACGGAATTCAGGCATTTCCAGCCGGAGATTCGAATTTCAAGGACAGAAGGCGCGAGACTCCGTCATCCTCCATGGTGACGCCGTATAGGGCGTCTGCGGCTTCCATGGTGGCCCGGTTATGGGTCACGATGATGAACTGGGTCCTTTCGGAGAATGATTCTACAAGTTCGGCGAAACGGCGTGCATTTTCCTCGTCAAGAGCCGCATCCACTTCGTCCAAAACGAGGAACGGAGGGGGGCTGACCGCAATCAAGGCAAAAAGAGCTGCAATGGAAACCAACGTCCTCTCCCCTCCCGAGAGCATGGAAAGACTCGCTATCTTCTTCTTGGGAAGCTGGACGTCAATCTCGACACCCGGAACTTTGCTGTCTTGATTTCTTATTGGGGAAGATTCTTCGGATCCGTTTTCTTCGGAAGATGGGGGCGCCATCCTTTCAAGCTTCATGCGCGCACGACCACCCCCGAACATGATGCGGAAATGGTTGTTAAATTCGTCATTGATACGATTAAAAGCTGTTTCAAAATCCTTTCCAACCTTCTTTTCTAAGTCCTTGATAAGCTTCTGCAAATCTTCCGAAGCCTTGGAAAGATCTTCTAATTCACGGGTAAGGAAGGCGTATCGCTCTTCACTTTCTTCCGCCTCCTGAACAAGGTTGGGATCAATCTCACCCACGGCGGCCAATTCACCCCTGAGACGGAGGATTCGGCGTTCGGTTTCTTGTACGTTCAAGGGTTCGGGATTCTTGGGAAGGTGTCGCAGCTCTCCTTCCTCCCGGCCCGCATTCACCCAATCCCTTTTCAATTCGTCCAAACGGAGATGGATTTTCTCTACTTCGAATTGCCGGGTCTGTATCTCTTGGTCAAGTTTGCGGAGGAGACTTCTCTTGGATTCCAGAAGTTCAACTTTTTTCCGAAACTTTGCGTTCATTTCTTCTTGCTGGGAAGAAATGTCCTCTTCCTGCCGCCGGAGTTCTTGTATCTTGGCATCCACATTCCGTAGATCTTTCTGGAGCGCTTCCTGCTTGGAAAAGAGTTTGGGATCCGGTGTAGGCTCTTCTCCGGAGACAACTCTCTCTATGCGATCTTTCCATTCCCGTATCTTACTCTGAACCTTCTTCAAATCTTCCCAAGAAAGAGCTTCGGAGATCTCGGACCTGATTTCCTGGAGAATCCTGAAGGATTCCTCCCCGCGATTACCCTCTTTGGGAACTGGAGAAACCTCAATGAGTGCCTCCACGCGAGCCAGTTCTTTTTCAATCCGGGATTTTTCCTGAAACAGGGATGTTATGTCCGAGCGGATTCGCTTGGCCTCCTCTCCCTGCCCTGTTGCAGTATCTATTTTGCGGATTTCTTCCTCGAGTCCCTTGATCTCATCCTCGCAAGACCTGCGTTCTTCCTCCTTTTTATCTCCGGAACCTCCCGTATGTTGGGAAAGGGATTCCTGTATGGCGTGGAATTGGAGTGAGAAATACCTGTTTTCCAAGTTGTGTAATTCTTCTTCTATCTCCCCCCGGCGCTCCCATTTGCTTTTCTGCCGACGCAAGAAACGGACATGGGGAAGAAGTTCCTCGAGCATGGCCTTGACCTTTTCCGTATTCGTCTTGCTATTCGCAAGCTGCCGTTCCGCCTGGCTCTTTTTGATACGAAATTCCTTGAGTCCGAGAATCTCCTCGATCATGGTTCGGCGCTCTTCGGGGGTGCTTCTTACAAACATGTCACTCTGCCCCTGACCTACGATAGTGAGTCCCCTTGTTCCCAGACGGGCCCGCGCCAAAAGAGGGATCAGATCCTTCATGCGGATATCTTCTCCATTCAGGGAAAAGTGGGAGGTCCCCGAACGGTCTACCTTGCGGGACAGGGAAACTTCGGGGGCATCCATGGGAAATTCGCCCCGGGAATTGTCGAAGGTTAATTCCACGCGGGCAAATCCCACAGGAGCCTTTTTGGGGGTTCCGGAAAAAATGAGGTGTTCGAGAGTGCCTCCTCTCAGCTGTTTTGCTTCCCTTTCTCCCAAAACCCAACGCAGGGCGTCAATGACATTCGATTTTCCAGACCCGTTGGGTCCCACGATTCCCACAACGCGCATGGGAAATTCCAGAAGCGTTTTTTGAGCAAAGGATTTGAATCCTTGCATCTCAAGTTTTGTAAGAAAGGTATTCGCCATAATCTAGGCTTCGGACTCCATACGATTCAAGGCTTCCCCCGCGGCATTGCTCTCGGCTTCTTGTTTGGAACTTCCAGAACCCTCTGCCGCAAGTTTATCTCCGAAAAAAACTCCGACTTGGAATTCTTTCTTGTGATCCGGCCCAGATTCTTCGAGCACCTGGTACGTAGGAGTTACTTTCAGTTTTTCCTGAGCCAGTTCCTGAAGTGCGCTCTTGGGATCGCGATACAGTTTCTGGGATATAACCTCATCCAAGTGGGAAAGAATGAAGCGGTCCGAAAAACTCCGGGCTACTTCATATCCTTGGTCTAGATATATGGCTCCAATGAGAGCTTCAATGGCGTCAGCAATGATGGTTTCCCGAGCTCGTCCCTCTTCTTTGGACTCCCCACGGGATAGGAAAACATACTCGTCTAATCCTATCTCCCGCCCAACCCGGCTGAGCATTTGGAAATTGACGAGCGCAGCGCGGAAGCTCGTCAGATCCCCTTCAGGCCGTTCCGGATATTTTTTGAAAAGTCTCTCGGTTATGGCTAGTTCCAATACCGCATCTCCAAGATATTCCAGCCGTTCGTTGTGCGGAACGCGCCAACCCGGATTCTCATTGAGGTAGGAACGGTGCGTCAGAGCCTCGAGAAGTAGGTTCTCGTCCTTGAACTCGAAGTCTATCTTTCCTTCGAGAACCGAAAAATCATGAGCTTTGGGATTCATGGTTCTGTTCCTGTATTTCTTTATATACCGTACCTAGAACTCCGTTGGTAAAACGGGACGAGTTCTGCCCTCCGTAAGCTTTGGCAAGCTCAATAGCTTCGTTAATAGCCACCTTGGAAGGAACTTCGTCTTTATCTGCATGCAAAAGTTCGTAGAGTCCTATGCGAAGTATGTTGCGGTCCACAATGGCAATCTGGTTGACGGGCCATTCGGGGGCCACGCGAGTGATGACTTTGTCGATCTCGGACATATGTTCCACAACTCCCTTTACGATGCGCCAGACGAAATCCGGTTCGTCGATACCGGGCCCGAACTCCTCCAGGTTGCGTTCCACGATTTTCAGGAGGTCTGATTCGCGACCATAAAAATCCCATTCATACAGGGATTGGAGAACAATGGTTCGTGCGAGGTGCCGGGTTGCCATACGTATCTGCTTCCTCCTTAAAACGAGAACGCGAGAGATGTTACATCTCTCCCGTTTTCTTTGTTTTGTGTTTCGATCCTGCCGGATAGGTTCCGCAGTGTGCGCAAGCTCGGTGTGGAAAAACCGGACTATTGCACTTCTCGCAGGTTTGGAGATTTTGCTTTTTTATTCCCAACTGCGATCGCCGCCGTCCAACTTTTGATTTCGAATGATGTTTCTTAGGAACGCCTCCCATATTGTCTGTTATACTCTCAAATCTCGACGTGTTATATGCTTCAGGTTAGAGAACCCGCCAAGAAATGTCAAACGGTGGATTTTGAGGGGGCCCTTCTTCCGTATGACTTTCCTGTGAAAATCAGTGCCGTATCCTTTGTGGAATTCGAATCCGTATCCCGGATATTTCCGGGAAGCACGGATCATATATGCATCCCTCGATACCTTGGCTGCGATGGAAGCCATAGATACAACCGGTATTTTTTCGTCTGCCTTGATCATGGAAGTTTGGTTGTACCCGGAAGGGATTTTAAGACCTCTGTCCAGAAAAATCTTTAAGTTTGATGTCTTTGTTCCGGATTTGCGCATAACCTTCCTGATAGCCCGGAAAGCTGCGAGATTTGCGGCACGGGAGATGTTTAGCCTGTCCACAACAGAAGGAGAAACACTGGCATATGCAAAAAAAAGGATTCCCTCTTTTTCCCGAGCCCGGATAAAACGAAACCAATTCTCCCTTTGTCCCGGAGAAAGTTTTTTAGAATCCTTCAATCCCGGTGGCATGTCTGTTTTCTTCTTTAGGAGTACCGCACCCACCGTGACGGGTCCGGCGAGAGATCCGCGCCCTACTTCGTCCACTCCGATGATGTTTTTCATGGTTTTATGGGTTTTTTGCCCTATTTTTGTGTCCTCATTATATCACGGAGAAATTCACAGGTTGTGCTGAAACCCAAAAATCCCTAAACTGGAGTCATACGCGAGTATGGAAGACAAGAATTACAAGACATCGCTGAAACCCTTTGTTCATCTCCACGTCCACTCGCATTACTCGCTTCTCGATGGACTCGCAAAAATAGACGACATCGTAAACCGGGCCCAAAGACTCGGAATGGAAGCGATCGCCCTTACGGATCACGGAAATCTTTACGGGGCGATCGAGTTTTATCAGAAAGCGAAGAGGGCTGGGATCAAACCCATCTTGGGCCTCGAAGCTTATCTCGCTCCCCGGGGGCATCAGAACAAGACCCCCAAAGCCGATGACAAAAGGTATCACCTTACCCTCCTCGCAAAGAACAACACGGGGTGGAAGAACCTTATTCGGCTCGTAACCACGTCGTACCTTGAAGGTTTTTATTACAAACCCCGCATCGACAAGGAATTGTTGGAAAAACACCGTGAAGGACTTATATGTTTGTCCGGATGCTTCTCGGGAGAGATCGCAAAACTTCTCGCGGCAAAAAAGATCGAGGAAGCAGAACGCGTGACAATTTGGTACAAGGATCTTTTCGGAGAAGATTTTTACCTCGAAATACAGCCTCATATGAAAGATCTGGAAAAAGACCTGGTTGGATTGTCCGAGAAATTTCAGATACCCTTGGTGGCTACGCAGGACGTCCACTACGCGCAGAAAGATGATAAAACGGCGCACGAGATCCTCTTGGCCGTCCAGACTTCCAGCAAGCTGGATGATCCCGACAGGTTGAGCTTGAAAAATTTTGACATCTCCCTCTCCTCCCCCGAAGAGATGTACGAACATTTTGCAAACATTCCGGAGGCTTTGGAAAACACGGTACGAATCGCAGAGGCCTGCTCCGTGGACATAGAATTGGGAAAAAACAAAATCCCCAAATTCAATCTTCCCGAAGGGGAAACGTCTTCCCTCTCTTACTTGAAAAAACTTTCAGGCCAGAGACTTGAAGAGCGGTACAAAGGAAATCCCCCTGAAGAAGCGGAGGAGAGGTTGGAGCATGAACTCGGAGTCATCGAGAAGACGGGATTCGCAGATTACTTTCTTATCGTCCAGGATTTCGTGCTGTGGGCTAAAGAACACGGAATCGTCGTGGGACCCGGTCGGGGGTCCGCCGCGGGAAGCCTCGTCTCCTACGTATTGGGAATTACCAATCTTGATCCCATAAAATACGAACTCCTTTTTGAACGATTCCTTAATCCGGACCGTATCCAGGTTCCGGATATCGATATCGACTTCACGGATACCAGGCGGGACGAGGTTATAGCCTATGTCAAAGAAAAATACGGGGAATACCACGTCGCCCAGATCATAACCTTCGGAACCATGGCGGCTCGGGCTGCCATACGGGACACAGGCCGTGCACTGGGGCTCTCATACGGATATTGCGATGAAATCGCCAAGCTTATCCCCTTCAATCCCACTCAAGGCATGAAGGAGGGGTGGCTGGACGAATGCCTCAAAAACGTACCGGAACTTAAGGAAAAATATGGGAAGGACCCCCAGGCCCGGAAACTCATTGATTCGGCCCGGAAACTCGAGGGTACCGTGCGCCACGCATCCGTACATGCGTGCGGAGTCGTAATCTCCCCGGAACCTCTCACAAACTTCGTTCCTCTCCAGAAAGCACCCCAAGGGAACGATTCCGTCATCACGCAATTCGAGATGCATGCCGTGGAAGATTTGGGCCTTCTGAAAATGGACTTCTTGGGACTCAAAAACCTGACCATTATTGAAAAAACCATCCGCCTCATACAGGAGACGCGGGGGGAAACTGTGAATATAGACTCCCTCCCTCTCGATGACGAAAAGACGTTTGAGATCTTGAAGAAAGGGGATACGGTGGGCATCTTCCAGCTTGAATCAAGCGGAATGCGAAGATACCTGAAACTTTTGAAACCCACGGAGCTTGAGGACATCATCGCCATGGTATCCCTCTATCGCCCCGGACCCATGGAACTCATCCCCCACTACATCGCGCGGAAATATAAGCGAGAGCCCGTAACGTATCTTCATCCGAAACTGGAACCAATCCTGAAAAACACGTATGGAGTAGGATTGTACCAGGAACAGATGATGCGTATAGCGCGGGATATCGCAGGGTTCTCACTTGCAGAAGCCGACACGCTCCGGAAAGCTATTGGAAAGAAAATTAAGCATCTTTTGAATGAACAAAAAGAAAAACTTATCCAGGGTATGTTAAAAAACGGGATAGATACGAAAACGGCGGTAGCTATCTGGGAACTCTTTCCCCCTTTCGCACGATACGGATTCAACAGGAGCCACGCGGCATGTTACGCCATGATCAGTTATCAAACGGCCTACCTTAAGGCCCATTATCCTGTGGAATTCATGGCGAGCCTCTTAAACATATCCGGCACCGAAGTGGATAGAGTGAACTTCCTCGTTAATGAGGCGAAACACCACAACATACAGGTACTTCCCCCGGACATAAACCAAAGTTTTCAGGATTTCACGGTAGAAGACGGGAATATCCGATTCGGATTGTCGGCAGTGAAAAATCTGGGATTAAACATCGTTGACGTCATCATAGAAGAGCGCCTGAAGGGCGGTGATTTCCGATCTCTTGCAAACTTCCTTTCCCGAATCCGACATCGGGATCTCAACAAAAAATCTCTGGAGAGTCTTATCAAATGCGGGGCTTTTGATTCTATGGGAGTGGAGCGGGGGCAGGCACTGGAAAACATTGACGACCTCGTTAAATTCAGTCAGGCGGCAAAACGGCAAGCGGAAAGCAACCAGTCCAGCCTTTTCGGAGAAGCTACCCTTACCTCATTACAGATGAAACCCGGAAGTCCTGCGGAGAAGAAAACTACGCTTTCCTGGGAAAAGGAGCTTCTTGGCTTTTACCTTACGGGACACCCCTTCAGTTCCTATGCTTCCAAGGTTCCTAAGGGCGTCAAATCCATACGGGACGTGTTCCGCACGAACCGGGAAGGGGGTGGGGACAGGGGTCCCCGGACGAAAATAGCCGGAGTCATATCCTCCATTCAGAAGGTTCTCACGAAGAAAGGCGACCCCATGTTATTCGTAAGCCTTGAGGACCTGACAGAAACCATTGAGTTATTGGTTTTCTCCTCCACCCTCTCCAAGAACGAATCTGTATGGGAAGAAGGAAAAGCGGTAGTTGTGGACGGGAGGATTTCCTGGAAAAATGGGGAATCAAAGTTTATTTGCAATGGCGCCAAAGAGCTTTAAAGATTCATGAAATCCGTACTTCGAAGCAAAACTGCGACAATAGTCGCGGTACTTGTTCTCCTGGGGGTGGTAATTTACGCAAACTCTCTCCAAAACGGCATGTTCTGGGATGACGACGACGGCATCCTGAACAATTCCTATGTCCAGAACTTCCAAGTCGGAAAATTCTTTTCCGAGAACCTGATTGCGGGATCGGGAATATTCAGCAACTACTGGCGTCCCATGCTACTTCTGACATACGGAACCGAGTGGGCTCTCTGGGGATCTTGGTCGCCGGGATTTCATGCAACCAATGTCGCGATACATATCCTGAATGCGATATTGGTATTCTTTGTATTCTTCCGCCTGCTGAAAAAACGCTCCGTTTCCTTTTTTGCATCCCTTGTGTTTCTAATGCATCCTCTTCAGACCGAAGCAGTAACTTATGTTTCCGGACGGGGGGATCCACTTTCTTTTCTGTTTATGCTCTTGGGAATCCTATGGTATCTCAAATTCAAAGATTCCAAACAGAAGAAATTTTACATGCTTGTAATCGGGGCTTTCATATTCGCCCTTCTGACTAAGGAACGGTCTGCGATTTTCCCGGCCTTTCTGGTGGCTATTGAAGCCTGGGAAATTATCCGGAAGAAAGAATGGTTTTCTTCAGAACGGGTCAAGAAAGCTCTCATTGAACTGCTTCCATTTTTCTGCATATCCGCCCTATACCTTCTTCTCAGGGGAAGCGTTTTGAACTTCGGAGATACATTCAACATATATGCTGCGGAAACGTATTATACGACTCATCTCTCGGCCCGGATATTCACCTTTCTCCATATACTCCCCTCTTATCTATCTCTTTTCTTTCTTCCAGTGACTCTTTTTATGGAACGGTCCGAAACAATTTCCGTTTTGGCTTTTCCGAGTATCTCCGTTTTCATAGGGGTTCTGACATTACTCCTACCGCTTCTTATCTCTTTGCTGAGATTAAAAGAAAAACCCGGATATCTCCTGGGAACGTTATGGTTTTATACAAGCGTTTTTGCGATCTCTGGTATAGCCGTTCCCCTTGCCGGCCTGATGTTCGAACACTACATGTACGTGCCTATTGTAGGGATTGGTATATTCCTGGGCACCGCTCTATGCGATCTCAGGGATTCCGGAATCCTGAAAAACTGGGGCAGAAATCTCGGGGTAGCGGTTCTTATATGCTGGATTGGTTTCCTGGGAATCCGTACGGTACTCAGAAATTCAGAATGGGACAATCCGATTCGCTTCTATACCCAAACTCTGGAACATGCCCCTACCAGCATGCGGACTTGGAACAATCTTGGCATGGCATACGCAGACAGGGAAAATTACGACGAGGCGCGGCATTCGTACTCAAAGGCCATACGGTTAAATCCCCGTAACCCCATTCCTTATTACAATCTCGGAAATGTCTACGAAGATATGGGAGAGGAATCAAAAGCTATTGAACTATGGAACAAATCCCTGGAGCTTGATCCCGAATTCTTCCCCGCTAAAAGAAAGTTGGGTGGTTTCTAAATCTTTGCATTGCAGGGGTTTTAGGGTTTAAAATACTTTTATGCCTCAGAAACCAGATGCAGAGATACATAAGATCCGACATTCCTTATCCCATATATTGGCTATGGCCATATTGGAGAGATTCCCCAAGGCCAAGCTCGGTATAGGGCCGGTCATAGAAAACGGCTTCTATTATGATTTCGAGCTTCCTAAGCCCATTTCAGACCATGACCTGCCCGAAATCGAAAGCCATATGCGCGAACTCATAAAAGGGGGGCTTTCGTTCAAAAAACGCGTTCTAACTCCCCGGGAAGCGGGATCCATGTTCAAGGGAGCTCCCTACAAAAAAGAGCTGGTGGATGAGATCAAAAAATCCAAAAAAAACCTGAGTTTATACGAAACGTTATCCGGAAAAGGACAGAATAAGGAAGTGGTGTTTTCCGATCTCTGTTCGGGTCCCCACGTGAAAAACACATCTGTCATAAATCCCGATGCGTTCCGCCTAACACGCGTCGCTGGGGCGTATTGGAGAGGAGACGAAAATAATATCATGTTGACTAGAATCTACGGCGTCGCTTTTAATACGAAACAGGAACTAAAGGACTATCTTGCAATGCGGGAGGAGGCAGAGAAGCGGGATCACCGGAAACTTGGGAAAGACTTGGATCTTTTTGTGTTTTCGGACGTCGTGGGAAAAGGGCTCCCCCTCTGGACTGAAAAGGGAGCCGCCATCCGGCGAACCCTGGAACAATTCATCGTGGATGAAGAAATAAAACGGGGATACAAGCATGTCATAACGCCGGAACTTGCCAATCTCGAACTCTTTAGGAAATCGGGACATTATCCGTATTACAAGGATTCCATGTACGCACCCGTGAAAATTGAAGATGATGAATTTATGTTGCGGCCTATGACCTGTCCTCATCATTTCGAGCTTTATCTCTCAAAACCCCGGAGCTACCGCGACCTGCCCATGAGAATCGCGGAACTGGCACGTCTGTACCGCTTTGAAAAATCTGGAGAATTAAGTGGCCTTCTTCGGGTCAGGAGCTTCTGTCTCGCCGATGCCCATATCATTTGCACCGACTCCGATCAGGCCAAGGAAGAAATTCACGGAGCCCTGGATCTCATAGAATACGTAAGTGATGCCTTGGGACTGAAAAAGGGGGTTGATTACTCCTACCGCCTGTCCCTGGGAGACAGGAAGAATACCAAAAAATACTACAAGGATGACCGGGCATGGTCTGAGTCTGAAAAAATGCTGCGAGAAGTCCTCAAAGAAAGGGGGGATTCTTTTGTGGAAGCTAAGGACGAAGCCGCTTTCTATGGACCCAAGATTGACATCCAAATGAAGAACGTTTTAGGAAAGGAGGAAACGGCATTCACCGTTCAATATGATTTTGTGATGCCGAAAAGATTTGATCTCACGTATATCGACAAAAAAGGTAAGAAACGGGAAGCCGTGGTGGTTCATCGCTCTTCCGTCGGAGCCATCGAAAGAAGTATCGCCTTCCTGATAGAACATTATGCCGGCAATTTCCCGGTATGGCTCTCCCCTGTCCAGGTTACCGTCATTCCGATAAGCGAAAAGTTCTCGGAATACGCGGAACAAGTGAAACAAAAACTGAAAAACCGGGGAATCCGGGTCGAAACCAACGAATCCGACGAAACGCTGGGAAAGAGGATACGGGAATCGGAAATGCAAAAAATACCTTATATTCTGGTTATAGGAGAAAAAGAAGAAAGCTCCGGAACCGTAAACGTGCGCAAACGGCATGAGAAAAAGACCGAAACAGCGAAATTTGAGACTTTCCTAAAAAACCTCGAAAAAGAAATACAGGAAAGGAAATAAAAGTAACCCGGCAATATACTGCCGGGTTGATTTTTTAGCATATTCCGCAATCTTCTTCCCAATCAATTTCAGATCCCGATTCTTCTTGAGGCTGGGTTTTACGGAGGGTGAAAAATAGGAATGTACTTGTCAAAGCTGCGGACATGGCTGTAATGAAAATTGCTATTTTCATTCTTTCCCCCTGCTTTTTTTAATGCTACTTTGATAGTGAACCCCTGAGATTCCTATGTCAAATACCCCCTTCAAACCCCTGATAGCCGTCGTGGGTCCGACATCAAGCGGAAAATCGGACTTGGCGGTTCAGATAGCCTTATTCATAAATTCGCAAAAAAAATACTTTGGCGTGGAGGCTTCTGAAGTCATATCCGCCGACTCCCGCCAAGTATATAAGGGCATGGACATAGGAACTGGGAAAGTGACGAGAAAAGAGATGCGAGGGGTTCCGCATCACATGCTTGACATCGCCTCTCCGAAACGGGTTTACACCGCATCGCAATATCAGAGAGATGCCAGAAAAATTTTAGAGAAAATTTGGAAAAAAGGGGGGGTACCCGTTTTATGCGGAGGAACAGGATTTTATATCCAGTCACTCCTAGAAGGAACTCAAATTCCTTCCGTAAAGCCCGACCCAAGCCTCAGAAAGAGGCTGGGGGAAAAAACCGTAGAAGAACTCTTTCTTATTTTAAAATCTAAAGATCCTCGGCGATCCGAAAACATAGATTCCCAAAATCCTCACAGACTCATCAGAGCCATAGAGATAGCCGAAAATTTGGGTTATGTCCCTAAAATCAAGTATAAACCCCTAAAATGCGCGGCTTTAAAAATTGGAATATCCATTCCCCAAAAAGAATTGGGGGAGAGGATTCATGCGAGACTCCATAAACGTATCCGGGAAGGGATGTTTGAGGAAATTATAAATCTTCATAAATCGGGGGTTTCGTGGAAGCGACTAGAAGGTCTGGGATTGGAATATCGCTATGGATCATTTTTCCTTAGAAGGAGGATGGAAAAAAAAGAAGCCGTGGAATCCCTGGAACGGGAAATACGGAAATACGCCAAAAGGCAAATGACTTGGTTCAAGCGGGACAAAGACATCCGCTGGATACAAAAACCGGAAGATTCTCTCAAACTCGTACAAAATTTTTTAACCTAGTTGAGTTTTAGTTCTTTTTCGAAAACTTCCTTGAGTTTTTCGGGGTCAGCCTGACCCTTGGTTTCCTTCATTCCCTGCCCTATCAAGAATTGGATGGCGCTTGTCTTCCCTCCCTGGATTTCTTTTGCAAGCTCACCGTGATCAGAGATGATCTTTTGAACAATAGTTATGAGTTCGGATTCGTCAGAAACTACCCGGGTTCCCTGCCGTTTCATCAGATTTTCGGGATTCTCTCCAGAGGTATACATGTCACGCAGAAGATCTTTTGCGATCCTGCTGGATATTTTTTTCTGCCCCACAAGACTTACCAGACGGGCAAGATCCTCGGGGGTTATTTTCAGGTCTCTTATGCTTTCTTTATTCTCCTTAAGAAGTCCGCGAACGTCCGAGGTAAGGTAGTTTGCAAGAATTGTGACATCGGTATCCTTCCCCAATATCTTCTGAAATTCGGAAGCGGATTCTTCGAAATATTGGGCAAAAGAAGCCTCGTCCGTCAATAAAAGAGCCGTATCTTCACTGATTTTGAACTCACGCTGAAACCTCATCTTTTTTGCATCCGGAAGCTCTGGTATTTCTCTCGCTAACGCATTGATGTCTTTTTCCGAGAAATTCAGAGGCGGAAGGTCTGGTTCAGGGAAATACCTGTAATCGTGGGCGGATTCCTTAAACCGCTGGCTTACGGTTTTCTTGGAAGAATCGTCCCACCCGCGGGTTTCTTGGATTACTTTTTCCCCTTTTTCCAAAACTTTGGCCTGTCTCTTTATTTCGTATGTTACGGAATCCCCTACAGAGCGGAAAGAATTCAGGTTCTTTATCTCAACCTTCGTGCCATTCTTCTGAGATCCCTTCTTTTTAATTGAAATGTTAACTTCCACACGCATCTGACCTTTTTCCATGTCGGCATCTGAAATTCCCATATAACGCATGATGCGTTGTAATTCCCGGGCAAACCGGACTGCTTCTTCTCCGGACCGGATATCCGGTTCCGTGACGAGCTCCATAAGAGGAACACCGGCACGGTTAAAATCTACGAAGCTTGAAGGTTTTCCGGATTTCCTTCCTCCGGGAAGCTCGTGGAGAAGTTTTGCCGTATCTTCTTCCAGGTGAATGCGGGTGATCCGGATTCCTGCAAGCGTTCCATGTTCCACGAAAGGATGGTCGTACTGGGATATCTGATATCCCTTGGGAAGGTCCGGGTAGAAATAGCTCTTTCGATCGAAATGCGACCAATGGGCGATCTTTGCTCCCAGCGCTATTCCGAGTTTTATGACATTTTCCACCGCTTGCTGGTTCGTGGTAGGAAGGGCCCCGGGATGCCCCAGGCAAATCGGGCAGACGTTCTTGTTCGGCTTTTCTTCTTCCGGATCGTTGGAGCACCCGCAAAACATCTTGGTCTGTGTTTTCAACTCCGTATGAATCTCAAGTCCCACTACGGGCTCGTATACAAAATCCTTAGACATATTCGACATCATACACTAAAAAACCCCCATGTTTCAAAGAGGGTTTTTTCAGTGGTGCGAATTTCTAGTCCGTAACCTCAATACCCATGTTTCGTGCGGTCCCTTCAATGATTTTCATGGCCGCTTCCGTATCTCTAGCATTCAGGTCCTCTTTCTTTTTTTCTGCAATTTCCTGAAGCTGAGATTTGGTAACTTTTCCAACCTTCTGTTTATGAGGCACGGGGGATCCCTTTTCAATGCCTGCGGCTTTTTTTAAAAGCGCCGAGGCAGGAGAAGTCTTGAGCTTGAACTCGAAGGTCCTGTCTTCAAATACGGTAATTTCCGCGGGAATAATATCCCCGCCCATATCCTTGGTAGCAGCGTTAAATTGTTCGCAGAACTGTTGAATATTGACTCCGTGTTGACCGAGTGCGGGTCCGATCGGAGGCGTGGGAGTCGCTTTCCCTGCGGGAATTTGAAGTTTTAATACTGTTTTTATTGTTTTTGCCATAAGACTTATTTACGGATACCAGCGTAGGATACTTGGGATAAAAAGTAAAGGTCGTCAGACTTTTTTCACCTGGAGGGAATCCAATTCCAGTAAGGTATCCCTGTTGAAGATGGATACCATGACCTTGATCTTTCCGCGCTCCTCGTCGACTTCTGCAACCTTTCCTTCATGTTCCTTGAACGGTCCGTCCACAATGCGAACGAGATCATTCTTCTTGAAATCAACATTGAATCTTGGTTCAACCGGCTTCATCTTAGACATGAGTTCGTCGACTTCTTCCTTGGAAAGAGGGGTGGGCTTGGTTGGATCCGCTCCGACAAAACCCGTAACGCGAGGCGTATTCCTTACCACGGACCAGGAATCATGGTTCATGAACATGTCCACGATTACATACCCGGGATATATTTTTTCTTCATGAACGTAGCGCTTTCCGTTTTTTACCCGTATTTTTACTTCTTTGGGAACCACAACATCAAAAATCTTATCCCCCATCATGAGGGATTCGACGCGCTGTTTAAGGTACCGGGCTACCGCGTCTTCATAGCCTGAATAGGTATGGATGGCATACCAATGCCGTTCGGCGTTTCCTTCTTGTTTCAATTCTCTCGGCATGGATTAAAGAATGACGTTCTCGAGTACCTGAAGAAAAATATAGTCCAAGATGCCTAAGAATATAGCTATAGCCAGAGATATCCCTATCACAAAAAGCGTATACCGCGCAGTTTCCTTGCGCGTAGGCCAATTGACCCGCTTAAACTCTTGGCGGGATTCCTGAAGGAATGTCTGGATACGATTCATACTCCTTGAGGGTACGGTCCGAAGACCTATATGTCAAGATTTTTCACTGCCGTAGCATGCGACTGTATGAATTTCTTTCTAGGCTCAACGGCCTCTCCCATAAGAACATCGAACATGTGGCTGGCCTCCACGGAATCTTGCACGGTGACTTGTTTTAAAAGCCTGTTCTCGGGATTCATGGTCGTCTCCCACAATTGTTCCGGATTCATTTCCCCGAGACCCTTATATCGCTGTACGGAATACCCCTCTTTCATTTGCTTGAGGATCTTATCCTTCTCGGCCTCGGTATAAGCATACTGGATTTCTTTTTTCTTCTGAATTTTATACAAAGGAGGGCGAGCGATATAGAGATATCCGTCTTCTATAATCTTGGGGAAATATCGGTAGAAAAGTGTAAGAAGAAGGGTTTTAATATGAGACCCATCTACATCCGCGTCAGCCATTAGGATAATCTTGTGGTATCGGAGTTTCGAAATGTCGAAATTCTCCGAAATGGCTGTTCCCAAGGCCACTACCAAGGAACGGATTTCTTTATTTGCAAGCATTTTGTCCAAGCGAGCCTTTTCCACGTTCAAGATTTTCCCCCGAAGCGGGAGAATAGCCTGGATCCTACGATCCCGTCCCTGCTTACAGGAACCTCCGGCAGAGTCTCCTTCTACGATGAAAAGCTCCGATTCTTCGGGCTTGCGCGACGTGCAGTCCGCAAGCTTGCCGGGAAGCGTCATGCCTTCCAGAGCTCCTTTTCTCAGGACGGTTTCCTTGGCGGCTTTGGCGGCCTTGCGGGCCTTGGCGGCAAGGAGGTTTTTTTCGATAATCCGCTTTGCATCGCTTGAATGCTTCTGGACGAATTCCTTCAAAGCGTCGCTTACGACAGCTTCTACGGCCGCACGAGCCTCCGTATTTCCAAGGCGTGCCTTGGTCTGTCCCTCGAACTGGGGTTCTTTAATTCTGATGGAAATAAGGGCGGTTATACCTTCCCGGACATCGTCTCCGGTGAGATTGTTGTCGCTTTCCTTAATTTGCCCCGTCTCCCGGGCGTAATCATTCAAAACGCGCGTGAGAGCCGATCGAAACCCGGTAAGATGCATGCCCCCGTCCATGGTGTGGATATTGTTAGCAAAGCTCATTTCTTCGCTTTCCACATCATTGGTGTAAACGAAACATACCTCAATGTCGACGTCATCCTGTTTCTTGTGTACGTAGAAATAGTTGTCCTGGATCGGCTGGTCGTTTCCCAAAAGATACTTAATGAAAGACCTCAATCCTCCATCAAACTGGAAACCGTAATAGAAGGGCTCCTCCCGGGAGTCAGCGATATCAATCCTGATACCTTTGGTCAGATAGGCTTGGTACCGGATATGATCCAGAATCTTCTTCCTGTCAAATTCTATCTTTGAAAATATATCGGGATCCGGGGTGAATGTTATCTTGGTCCCGGTTTTCTGGGAATTGTTCTTCTTTTTCTTAAGAGCCGAGGTTGGTTTTCCCCTTTTGTATTCCTGGGTATAGACGTTCCCATCTCGATACACTTCGGCCTTCATCCAGGACGAGAGCGCATTCACGACGGAAACACCGACGCCGTGAAGTCCTCCTGAAACTTTGTACGAATCCCCTCCAAACTTCCCTCCGGCATGCAGGGTCGTCAAAACAGTCTCCAAGGCGGATTTCTTGGTCTGCTTGTGTATGTCCACAGGGATACCACGACCATCGTCTACCACGGAAACAATGTTATCTTCAGAAATCTCAATAGAAACATTCTTGGCAAATCCGGCCATGGCCTCGTCCACCGAGTTATCCACGACCTCCCAGATAAGGTGGTGTAAGCCATCGACTCCCGTAGAGCCGATGTACATTCCGGGGCGCTTCCGGACGGGATCCAGCCCCTCAAGAACATAGATATCCTTGGCCCCATATGAACCCTTGGGGGCCGGTTGTTTAGATTTTTTCATACTAACTGCTTGCTTATATTACTTGCATTTTAGCAGATTTAAGGGGAAAAAGGAAGTAAAAAAGCCCTCCAAAAGGGCTCTGTGCCGACAAAAAAGAGTGCGCGGGAGAGGACTTGAACCTCCACGGGAAAAAAGCTCCCATATGCCCCTCAAGCATACGCGTCTACCATTCCGCCACCCGCGCGCTTCGTAAAAATCCTGCATTACTATATCTTATACACTCCGAACCTTCAAGTTCTGGAATGAAAACCCCCTCCTGCAGGAGGGGGTCCGAAAATATATCATCGCTTTCTCCACTGTTGAGGACGCCGTGCCTTTCTTTTTCCAAATTTCTTCCGTTCCACGACACGAGGATCTCTGGTTAAATATCCATAGGAACGCATTTTCTTTTTCCAATCTTCGTTCTCCCGGGCCAGAATTCTCGCAATTCCCATGCGGATTGCCTCCGTCTGGGACTCAATGCCTCCTCCGCTCACTTTCACCGTAACAACGAAGTTTTCCCCGGTTTTCTCAAAGGGGGAAATCACCGTATTATGCTGTTTGGCAAGCGGGAAATATTTCTTATAGGGCTTCTCGTTTACGGTTATGTTGTAATCCTTGGAAGCCTTTTTCTCCGGGTATATACGAACGCGTGCGGAAGCACTTTTCCGCCTTCCGATGGCTTCCTTGTAAACTTCTTTCTTTGTCGTGGCTTTTTTCTTGGTTGTTGGCATAATTATTGTTCGATAATAAGACGGCGCATGCGCTTCTGCTGAAGCTTGTTTTTGGGAAGCATAAGCCGAACTGCGTGGCGAAGAACCTTGCCAGGATCTTTCTCGAATACGTCCAGGAACTTATCCTCCTTGAGATGGCCCAGGGGACCTGAATGGTGATAATAAACCTTCTGGGAAGCCTTGTCGCCGGAAAGAGTTATTCCGGAAATATTCTTTATGATCACGCGATCCGTTCCCGCGTCCTTGGGGTTGTAAGAGGGGCTTTTCTTTCCCTGCAAAATGGTTGCAATCTCCGTTGCAAGCCTCCCTAATCTTTTGTTTTTTGCGTCAATGGTGTAATCCATGGTTTATACAAATTCAATGGTAGCCATCTTGGCACCGTCGTTCCTACGCAGAGCTCCCAGTTTTATAATGCGGGTATACCCGCCATCCCGGTCGGTATACCGGGGAGCTAGTTCATGATACATCTTATAGGCAGAATCCTTGGGCAGCTTCTGGATAAGGAGTCTCATACCCGCAAGATTCTGCTTTTTTCCGTATGTGACCATGCGTTCCACGATAGGCCTGATCTCCTTTGCCCTGGCTTCTGTCGTCCTGATCTTTTCTTTCATAATGAGATTATGCGCGAGGATCTTAAGGAAGGCCTTCCGAGGGCCCCGTTTCAATCCTAACTTCCTTCCTTTTTTTAGGTGACGCATAATACTCTAATTTTCGCTTATTTCTTTTCCTCGGAATCACCCTTAACATTCTGGAATATCACATCAAAATGATCTTTCAGGATGCTGGAGGCTTTGTGTAATGCAGACGAAGGTGAAATGGATCCGTCTGTCTCTATCTCGAGATTCAAGCGGTTGTAATCGGTGCGTTCTCCCACGCGCATGTTTTCAACGCCTACGGCGGCGCGAATGACTGGAGAGAATACAGCGTCCAGGACCACGGTCCCGACAGATAGTCTTTCCATCCTGCGGGCCTCCGCAGGAACATATCCAAGTCCCTTCTCGACGATCAGTTCCATGTCGAGTTCCGCGTTTTTCTTGGTGAGCTTCGCCAGATGAAGATCCTTGTTTACAACTTTAACCTGAGCAATTGATTGAATATCACCGGCCGTTACGTCTTTTTCTCCCTTCACTTTAAGCGTGAGGGTCTGAGGTTGGTCTGAAAGAAAATGGAAGCGTACGCGCTTCAGGTTGAGTGTGAATTCGACAATATCTTCCACCATGCCCGGCAGAGTGGAAAACTCATGGTTTACTCCCTTGATCTTGATCTGAGTAATGGCTGCCCCCGGGAGGGAGGAGAGAAGAACCCGGCGGAGGGCGTGTCCGAGCGTGGTTCCGTATCCCGTATAGAGACCTTCTATGTGGAAGATTCCGATATTATCCTTTTCGGAGATCTTTTTTATTTTTACCGACTCGCTTAAACGTGTGTATTGCATATTGTTGTTACCCGACTTCCGTTATCGGGCGTAAAATTCACCGACCAAATTGATATCAAAAGGAAGATGTTCCCCACCCGGATATTCTTTAACGCACGTCCCGGAAAAATCTTCCGGCTTAACGGCAAGCCACTCCGGAGGAGTATATTTCTTCAATCGTTCGCCGAGACCTTCAAAAGCCTTACTTTTGCGGGATTCCGGGCGAATCGATATGACGTTCCCTACTTTAACATGGAACGAAGGTACTGTCACCTTTCTTCCATCCACTAGAATATGCCCATGCGATACGAGCTGGCGGGCTATCCTGGAAGATTCGGCGAGTCGGAGATGATATACCACTCGGTCGAGGCGGTGCTCGAGTGTCTCCAGGATCTGATCCTTGTTACCGATTTCGTCGAAAAGATTCTCGAGTTGACGGTTTGTAAGCCCGTAAATGATTGTCATTTTCTGTTTTTCCTGCAACTGTTTTCCAAAATCCGAAACTGAGTGACGCTTCTGACCGTGATCTCCAGGCCGATACGGGCGCCGTATCATAACGCATTTCTGAGAATCACAACGCTCCGCTTTGAGGAAAAGTTTGGTTCCTAATGATCGTTCCTTTTTTTCTTTTATCTTTTGTTTCATATGATTATACTCTTCGAGGCTTCCGCGGTCTCGGACCGTTATGCGGAATGGGTGTTACATCATGCAGAGAAACGATATTGAAATTCTTCGTGGCAAGCGTACGAACGACAGAGTCGCGCCCCCGTCCTACGCCGGACACGTACACATCGATGGTGAACGGACCCGTTTTCTCAAGTTTGGCCGCCATGGCCTCGGCAACCTTTGAAGCTGCGAATGGAGTGGCTTTCTTGGGTCCCGAAAAACCTATAGATCCGGCAGACATCCAGGAAACCACGTTTCCATGGTCGTCCGTAACGGTCACAACGGTGTTGTTGTATGAAGCGTTTATATACACCCTACCTTTTTCAATCTTGCGCTTGCCTTTCTGACTAGATTTTTTCTCAGAAGTAGCCTTGATCTTCTCGGATTCGGCAAGGAGTTCTTCTTTGGATTGTTTTACAACTTTCTTTTTTCCCATGGTGCGTTACTTGAGTTCAACCTTCCTCTTTCCGCTTCCGGCTGTTTTCCGAACGTTACCCCGTACTGTACGCGAATTACTCTTGGTTCTCTGTCCGCGAACCGGGAGGTGTTTTCCGTGCCGGATCCCCCGGAGGGCTTTGACGTCTTTCAAGCGGTTTATATTCTGCTTTACGGTTTGCCGGAGCTCCCCTTCCACTTTGTATTTTTTGTCAATCAAGCCCTGGATTTTATTCACTTCTTCAGGAGAAAGGTCTTTGGCTTGTTTTTCGGGGTCGATGCCTGTTTCAGAGAGTATATCTTCCGCAGTAGTCTGTCCAATGCCGTAAATGTAGGCAAGCGCTATCTTCATGCGCTTTGCGTCTGGAATATTTACACCGCTTACTCTCATTTATCCTTGTCGTTGTTTATGCCTCGGGTTCTTTTTGCAGATCACATACAATTTACCGCGCCGGCGCACGGTTTTGCAATGCTGACAGATTTTTTTTACGGATGCTTGTACTTTCATATTTTTTACAGCCGCCGAATGATTCTACCCCGTTCATCATTGATATTCGGCATCTCCACCAAAACCCTGTCCCCGGGAACCACGCGAATATAGTGGATTTTCATCTTTCCGGCCGGGTGGGCAATAATGCGCTTTTCAATACGGGTGCCGTCCTCTTTTTCAACATCAAGAAGCACCCGAAACTTTAAACCAGGAAGAGCCTCTTCTACGAGACCCTCTACTTTCACATACTGTTCTGTTTGTCCCATTTATAGATGCGCCATAGCATTGTACAAAATGTCCGGAAATAAAGTCAACCCCGCCCTTTTACAGGCGGGGTTCTTGAGTAATTCGTAAGCCGGATTCTGTTTATGCGGCAATCTATCTGGGCCCTCCATTGCTGTCGGGCTCAAGCGACTCTCCTCCCGGGAATCCGGGGGCGCGGTCTTGCACTCAGGTAAGGATTTAGCCGTTTCATTTTCGCTTTCTCATCCCTATGACGAAACTGGACCGTCTAGCTTGGGATAGGGTCCGTTCGATCCTTGCGGAATCGAACCGTCTCTGCTCGCACCTCTAAGGTCTCCCTCGACGGGCGTTACCCGCTACCCGTGTTCCTCAAAAAAGGAACTGAGTGTCCGGACTTTCCTCTCTTCCGTAAAGCGGAAGAGCTACCGCTTGAATTACTGGATTAAAGTATAGAAAAAATAAGATAAAAAGTCAAGTACGCTATTCGGGGATGCGGGGTAACTTTTCATACAATTCATCCAAAATGGACAACTCCCCTGTTATTGATTTCTTTCTCTCCAGATACTTCTTTTTATCAAACCACTCTCCGAAATCTCCTTCTGTTTTCAATATCCGTACCTGTTCCTCAAAATTTTCCAGAGTTCTCATGATAAAAAGGGATAATATTGTCTCGGGAACATCTTTTATGCGGGGAAGGTCGTATTCCTTGTAAAAATGGAAATTTATCGGAACAAATCCAAGTTCTTCCTTAATTTCTCTTTCTAGGGCCTCTTCCGGAGACTCGTGTCCCAGGGCTGCACCTCCGAAAAAACCGAACTTTCCAGGCGCTATTTTCCTGTCTTTTTTCCTTTTTTGGAGAAAAATAAACGCTGAATGTTCAACGATTTTATACGGAACGAGAACCGAGACTCTTCGCTTGTCCTTTTTTGCTTTTTCCATCCTAAATCAAAGTGTCTAAGGCCTGATTTACCAAAGAATCTGCTGTTTTATTTTCCTCCCGCGGAATATGGACAAAAGAAACGGATTTGAACTCGGTTTTCAAGTTCCATACCTGAATAAAGAGCTCCCGGAGGTTCCTCTCCTTTATTTTGTACCTGCCGTTCATATGGCTTACGAGAAGCTCGCTGTCCGAACGTATTTCAAGAGAGGTTTGCTTGGCATTCTCTTTTCCTGTTTGCTGCTTGGCCTTTTGAAGCGCCAGTATGACTGCCCGGTATTCGGCCTCGTTATTCGTCGCGGAGCCAATAGCTTCGGAATACTGCTTCCCGCCCACGACGGCTCCTATCGCAGCCTGGCCGGGATTTCCCCGAGATCCCCCGTCCGTGTATATGACAAGTCTTTTCATATCTTCCATGGTACCTTTTCTCCCTTGGGGACGGCAAAACCGGAGGCCTTTTTGTGACCTCCTCCCCCGTGCCTTGCGGCGATCTTTGAGACGTCCACCTTTCCATCCGACCGGAGTGATACCCGGATTCCATCTCCCCGTTGGCTCCAGAGAACAATCACATGAACTTTATTCTTTTGAAGCAATAGATTGCCGATATCTGAAACGAGAACAGGGGTATTTACTACCAAAACCTTGTTCTTTCCGAAATATCCAGGAAGGGCTTTCTCGGCCAAGCGTTCCATCATCTTCCTTTCATAGCGCGAAATGATCTTTCCCTCTTCAAGGATTTTTTTTCTGCCCGAGGGGCTTTCAAGCTTCCGGGCGAAGCGATCCCATTGCCTGAAATCAAAGTCTAAAAGACCGAGAGAGGAGGTTACTTCCTGGGTTCCTGGCATTCTCCAATTCCAGAGGTCTACATCCTCTATGTGAAGCAGGAGTTTAGGAATCTTTTTTCGGGGATGAAAATACTCCCAAGCAAGTACGGATCCCGAATGGTTGTTCTTGAAAACATTTTCTGGGAAAGAAAGCGTATCTTCCTTCCTACTTATGTGATGATCCAATATGACGAGGGATTTGTTCTTTTTCCTGAGCTTTTCCTGGACTTTCCTGTCATAGCTTATATCCATGGCATAGATCTCCCTGTTTGTGGGAAATCTTTCCGGAAGGGTTTGCGGATTTACGGCTATATATTCAGCCTCGTCCCGGAACTTCTTCCACGCAGCATATGCGGCCCCAAAGCCGTCTTCGCAATTTTTATGATAAAGAATAAGTTTTTTCATCGTAAAGCTTCTATACCAGGTAGCTTTTCCCTGCTAAGAAACGCGAGCATGGCACCTCCTCCGGTGGATAGAAAAAGGTTCTTTAATCTCTTTACCCGGGCCGCGCTTCCGGGAACCGTTTTCAGAGAGGCGATTGTCTCTCCTCCTCCCACCACAATCCTAGACTTTTTTTTCCGTTCTGCAAGATCTAAAACGGCCCGCCACACGGCCCCGGTACCCTTCGAAAAATCTTCTTCTTCATACCTGCCCATGGGGCCAGCCCAGACAACTGTTTTGGAATTCAGTATTATCTCCCTGTATTTTCTGGAGGTTTTCTTCCCGATATCCAAAATGCACGGACCGGACCAGACAACATCCTCCGGCACAAAAACATTCCCGTTTTTGGAAAATTTCTTAGCGAAAGAAATACGATCTCTGTCCACCAGAGATTTTTTTATGTTTTTTCCCGCAGCGGACAAAAATGTGTTGGAGATCCCTCCTCCCAAGAGGAAGTGATCCGCTTTCTTTTCGAAAGCCTTCAAAACGGAAATTTTCCCGTGCACCTTGGCTCCACCCACCAGAATTGTAAGGGGGTGCTCGGGCTTTTCCCTGATTTTTTCCAACCTGGATATTTCCTCGGAAAGATTCATTCCTGCATAGGAAGGTAGTTGCTTTGCCAAAGCAACAACGGAAGCGTTTTCTCTATGGCATGTTGCGAAGGCATCATTCACAAATACATCCCCCAGGGAAGCGAATTTTTGTGCCAATCGGATACTGTTTGACCTCTCTCCTTCCAAAAATCTCGTGTTTTCCAAGAGAAAGATGCCGTCTGAAGAATTCCCTATCCAATCTTTGATACCATCAAAGAAAAAATGCGGGAAAAATACCACCGGAGAACCAAAATTTTTGGAAAGCAACGGTACGAATTCCTTGAAAGAAAAGTGTCTCATGTCTTCAGGAGCCTGGAATTCGGGTTTTAAGGATCCGGGAATTTCTTTGGGTCTTCCTCTGTGGCCCAAAATAACTACGCGCATGCCTTGTTCTCGGAGAAAACGGATAGTAGGCGCAAACTCGGAAATCCGAAATGTATCCCGGACCGTTTCCAAGTCGAGATCTACCCGGACCAACGCCGTTTTCCCCTGCATATTCCGCTTCTTTAAAGAGGTTACCGACTTCATGTCTTTTTCAGTATATCAGACTGGAAAAAATATCTCCCCCGAAGTTATCGGGGGAGGAGCGGAACAGTTGCCAGACTACTAAATCTGACATTTTCCTTTTAAAGCAACAGGGGCTTTCGCCTGAATCTGTTGTCTTTTACTAGGATTACTATTCAACAGTACTATAAAAAGTATACATCTCTAAAAGATTTCACTCAAGAGTTACGGATTTTTTTTGAAAACGCAGCTTTATAGCATCGGAGAGAAGTTTCCGGTATCTAATATCCTTACTTGTGCGCATGGAAATTTCCCCAATCTTGAGATCCAGTTTCCTAGCAAGAAGAATTGATTCCATCCTGATCAGCGAATCCTGAGAAATCGCCTGCTTGAATATTGAAGGGACTACATCCTCAGAAAAGCATAGGAATGGAGAGTAGGGATTCAAAGTATCTGATCCGAGGAGGTTCCGTACAACCTGATCCAAAATCCTTTTTATTATGTTAGCTTGCCCGGATTTTTGAGACCCGACAATAATATCGCAACCGTTTTTCAAAAAAGGGATGGCTTTTCTGAAATATGAAACAGATACGGGTACATCAAGATCCAAAAGAAGACGCCACCGACCCCTGGCTTCAAGTATTCCCTTTTGTACAAGCCTACCTCTTTCTCCTTGTATATGACGTAGGTTTTTAATACCTTCCCTGATTTTTTTACCCACTCCGAAACTTTCTTCCGCAGAGACAAAGATTATTTCATAAGAATATTCTGATGAAGAAAGTTCTTTATCCGCACGAAGCAATTCAATGAGAAGATCTTCTGACCCTTGCCCTGCAATTATAACGGAAAGAAATGGCTTCATGCGGATCAGACCTTGGGTAATTCCTTGAGACGACGGTATATGTCCGACTCAATTTCTTCACGATTCCTCCCGTAAACCTGCCGAGAATGACCTCTGGCTGAACGGACTATGTCAGGATCCCCCTGGGGAGGAAGAGAGATTCTGATATTAAAAGGCGTGGAAACTTCCCCCCGGACCAAGATGCGGGCGTGGGCGTTCAGGTTCTCTATGTTAATGAGGTCACTGGAACTGAATGTGGGTTCGAACTGTTTCTCAAGATATTCTCCATCTTCCGGACCAACCCGGAAAGCTATGATGGATCCTATGTTTCCAAAGACCGCTCTTTTTATCTCTTCAGGGATCTGATTAATGAACTGATGTGCTATCTGCAGACACAGGCGGTATTTTCTTGCCTCGGAAAGAATCGTTGCTATGGAAGGCGTCGTGAAGTTATGGAACTCGTCTACATACAGATAAAAGTCTGTACGGTCCTGAGGTGGAACATCCGTGCAGGAAAAGGCAGCTACGGTCAGCTTACTGACAAGGATCATGCCGAGCAAATTCGCATTTAATTCTCCTATCTTTCCCTTGGAAAGATTTACGAGTAAGATTTTCTTCTCATCCATGAGCGATCTGAAATTGATACTGCTCTTGGACTGGGCCAAAATGGGACGCATGTAATCATTTGCTATAAAAGTATTGAATTTACTTGTAATGTAGGGCGTGAGATTTGCGAGAGAAGCCTCGCCTCCCGCCTTCTCAGCTTCTTTTTCCCAAAAATCCTTGGCGATGATGTTCTTGCAAGTAGAAAGAAGCTGTCTCCGGAACGAGGAGTCGGCCAAAACCCGCGGAATTTCCAAAATGGTGTGTCCTTGGGAGGGATCGTCCATGAGAAGTAGGAGTGCGTTCCTTGTATATTGCTCGAACATGGGACCACCTGTTGTTTTGAGGTCATAAAGTGTATCAAATACCTGCATCAGTTCGTTTATAAGGAGTGTCTTCTGTTCGGGAAAACGTGGGTCATACTCCAGGACATTCAGGCCCACCGGGCGCTGCAAATCCCCAGGATCAATGACGACAACGTCATTTACCCTTTCCGGGGGTACTTCGGAAAGCACGCTTTCAAAAAGATCTCCATTGGGATCTATGACGCAAACGCCTTCTCCCCTCTCGATGTCCTGTCTGGAGAGATTGTTGAGAAAAACGCTTTTTCCAGTTCCCGTCTGACCAATGACGTATATGTGCCTCCTCCGGTCCTCTTTGGTAATCCTTACGTCCTTTTCCATATTCCGATAACGACTTTTTCCTATGATTACTCCCTCCGAAGGTAGGTTCGAAGACACCGGAACTTCTCTGTATTTAAGACTCTGGATCTTTGAGATTTCAGAAAATGCCGTAGGCAAATGGAATATGCTAGCTAGTTCTTCGCTGTTTAAAACTATTTTTTCGGTGGAATCGAACTTTCTGAAGGAAAATTTATGGAAGAATGAAGAAGAATCTGTCGGAGGTAGGGTTGTAAATTCGTTCCGTTCCGGGGCGGAAAACTGCGAAAAACCCGCCATCATGCCTTGAAGCAATGTTTCGGCGTGTTCCCTTGTCGGAGCGGAAGCAACAATTCTCACATTCACTTCCGCAAGGGGTTTTGATATCTTCTCTTCTAGAGATTTTACAGCAACGTCGTCGACAACTATCTGCTCATCTTCCTTTTTCTTATTCAGCTTCCCTCCGAAAGCTTCTTGGAAATCCGAAAGAGACAGGGTATTGGCCTCCTGAAGAACTTCCGAGAGCTTCTTTCCCCTCTTCAAGGAGTTAATAGCCGCAGTGACAACAGAACGGGTGGAGGAGGGTGCGGGACGTATAATGAACTGCAAAGCAGCTCCCTCCCCTATTTCATTGACTTTAGAAAGACCTCCTACAATCTGATTGGCGGTGTCGGAATTCAAATCTTTATAGGTCCTTACCGGGAGTATGAACGGTTTGGATAGCTTTATGGACGACCCCAATGCCGATCCCGAATGATTGAAAATATTATAATCATCGACCGGATCCACTTGAGCATACGGCCATACGGAATGTACTTGACGCGTGAAAGATTCCCGAATTCTACCGGGAATTGCAGCGTAAAAGGCTATATCTTCACCGACATACTGTATTGCGACTTCGAATACGATAGGCGTCTTAAATGCCAAGAGAGAATTTAAAAACTGTTCCGAATTGTTTATTTCTTGAACGAGATCTTTTCCTTCTTTTTCGGTACGGGGAAGGCGGATGAGAAAGAGTTCTAGCTGTAATAAATCAAAAATCTTCCGTTTTTTCTGCTTTTTCCAAAGTATGATACTTAAAACCGCGACTCCGATAAGAATGAAAGCTCCTGCTATGGGTAATATAACATCCATGGAACATCTGCTATTTGAGAATCCCGCGGTTCCTCAGCTCCGGAACAAGCTTGTCCACCAAGGCGTCATGAAAGGCGTCTTCAACGAAAGCGGAGTGTTTCTTGGAATCCCGTATGGCTTTTTCCAAATCTTCTTCCATGGCGGTTTTTACAAGACTTCGTACAGCCTGTTCGGCATCCTCTTCGATATCCGAATCCTTAAAATATTCTGGTAATACATCTTTTTTCTTTTCTTTTTCGGAATCAAATTTAGCAGGTGGGGGCAGGGTCTTTGCTATGTTTTGTACGGAGCGTTTTACTACCTCCCGTTCGGGCATAGCCTTTACTTCGGGAGATTCGAGATTTTTCTCAACCTCCTTTCCCAGGCGGTCCAGGCTTTTTTCTAAATTTTCACTGAAATTTTGGACTTTCATATTTCCTTTCCCTCATTATAGATGATGCGAAGCGAAACAAGAAACGCGATTAGAGGTTGTGTATGCGGACGGAACCCGAATTCAAGTCTATATTCGTAGAACTTGCATACGTATCGTCAGGGTCTGAAACAGGCCCCTCAGAACCGCTTCCTCCGGACCAATCCGTCTGCCAAAAGACATCATTTTCCCAACGGGTAAGATAATCAATAAGCGTGGTCTCTCCCGTCCCGCTTCCCGTGGACCAGTTCACGTAGGAAGTCACTTTCTTCGTGGACGGATCCATAAGAGATCCTCCTGAGCAAGGCTCCACTCCACTTATTTCACTGGAAGCATCATTAGTTCTACAGGCATTTTCAACGACAAAATATCTTTCATAGATTCTACTTCCGTAAATCCTTGATACCTCATCGGAAGAAAGAGCTTGGTTATAGACCCTAATCTCGTCTATGGACCCATCAAAGCTCCATCCACCTCCTCCGAACTGTCCTACTCTAAAAGTATAGGAATTGGTGGAAACAGATCCCGTATTGCCTGAAGCATACGTCGAAGTCGCCACAAGTGCCCCGTCCAGAAAAACCCGAACCTCGTCGTCTCTGTCGAAGACGCACACACCATGGTGCCATGAGCCCAGAGAGGGGATGGATCCCGATACATGCTGATTCGATCCCCCGCTAGCCTGGAGAGAACAGGTTACTGCATTGGAATAACTAAGTTCCATCCCGTACCCCACTGCACCAGATCCTCCTTTGTTAAGAATCGATTTCCAGGAATCCGGGAAGGTGGAAATGTAAAACCATCCGCTCAGAGAAAAATCTCCAGTTCCGAAATCCAGAGAGCCATCGGAAGGATCTCCCATATTCACATAAGTATCAATTCCATTAAAAGCGAGGCAGTTTCCTATTCTGCACGTCGAGGTGGCTCGCGTGGGATCATTATAAAGCGTTCCTATGTTGGAATATGTTGAATAGTCATAGGCTATCTCTCCCGTTTCTTCGTCAAAGCCCCATTTTCCCACGAGCCCGTCCGTGACATCGCTTGCTATGACGCCCTCTTTCCCCTGAACGGCTGCGAATGTTGTGCTGGAAGAGATTAAAAAATAATCGGTACTTGTGGAAAGGGAGTTTATATTGGACCACCTCGCATTTCCAAACACTCTGGCTTTATCAGAAGTCTCCTTCACGAGAGCATTGACTATCTGAAGATTCTCCCCCGCGGTGGATGATTGAAGCATAAAAGATACTCCCACGGTGGCGCTGCCTATAAGAATGGCTCCCACGCCCAAAGCCACGAGGACCTCCACCAAGGACTGGCCCTTTTCTTCTCCTAAAGATTTGCGTATTTGCTTATAAATCATTTCAGGTCGTTATACATATCCAAAATTTCATCTTCGGAAAGAACGGAATCGTATATTCGAATCTCATCAATGATGCCGTTGAAATACCATTGAGGAGAGCCCGAGTACGCACGGGACCCAATTCTAAGACTTCCCCCGGATTGCCTGGTTCCGGAAAAGGTATCCTGCCCTCCCAGAGATCCGTTCACATAGACTTTCGCAGTGCTCCCATCAAAAGTACCTACAATATGATACCAGGATCCGCTTGTTATGGCCCCGGCCTTAGAAGCATACGTGGCATAAGATCCCTCCCCGACACTAAACGTAGCCTGGGTATCTATAAAAATCTGATAATTGTTTGTGTAATCATTTCCGTCACCCATGGCTACCACGGATTGGCGTGAAGTACCATTGGTATACAACCATGCCGAAACGCTCACGGAATCTTCAACGTCTAACGCCTCCGTCGAGGTCACGGTAATGAAATCGCTGCTGCCGTTGAAATCCAAGCATTCCCCTGCCTTACAGCTTGATCCAGAATCCCATGCAGGAGCACCTTGGATTGATCCGTTGCTGCCGTACCCCGTTGTATCATGGACAATAGTGCTAGTTCCTTCATCGAAATGCCAATATCCCACAAGATCGGTTTCCGGGCGTTTGGTAATCTTTCCCAGGGTGCTTATTATAATATCGGTCACATTGGAATTTTTTCCTCCCCTTAAAGAAATGATTTGCTTATTCGGGACGACCCCCGAAACCGCGGAAAAAACGATATCAAAAAAACTCCCCTGAGGAGGATTTCCAAACACAATCCCTCTTCTCAATTCCTTTTCCTGGTCAACTGTACCCGTATCGTAATCGGACCCGCTCCAGATGGAATACACGCTCGAAGTCACGTTGGAAAAACGTATACCCCACTGAAATCCACTCTCCTGGGTTATGGAACGTTTCTGCGTACTCCGAACCAACGCCGTTATTTCTTCGGCCGTCAAATTGAGGTTCTGGCTGTCCCGGACTTGGGAAAAAACAAAAAAGCCTCCCGTAGTCAAAACGAGGCCAACGGCCATGACGACAAGAAGCTCGATAAGCGTGAAACCTTCCTGGAAAAAATGGGACGTTGTGCCTTGTTCTTTGTGTTTTTCTTCCGTCATGGGAGAGAGCCTGCTCGGACCGGAATCTAAATGCTATTCCTTTTTTGACTAGAACTGGATCGTGAGCTGGTAGATTGGAACCACAATGGCAAGCGCGATAAGACCAATGATAAGTCCGATAAACGCAAGCATGATAGGTTCCAAGAAAGAAACAAGCGTCTTAAGAGAGCTGTCAATTTCTATCACGTAGAAGTCAGCCATGGTTTCGAGTACATCTTCAATGTGTCCCGCTTTCTCGGAAATGGCGATCAGGTTTACGACAGACCGCGGGAAAACGCTTTCCCTCTTGAAAGCCTCTCCCACCGTAAGTCCTTTCGTAATCCCTTCCCTAGAAATCCTGAGAAGAGCTTCTCTCATATCGGGTTGAGATATCGAATCTGCAGTAATTTCCAAAGCATCCGTAATAGGCATGCCCGCCTTGATAAGCGACGCCATGGTTGCGGCAAAACGTTGTACGGATATTTTCTTTACTATTCCCCTTACCAAGGGAAGGCTGGAAAACACCGAAATAATGAAACGCTTGAATACCAGGGAAGTACGGTAGAAAACAAAGAAAAAGACAGACAATAAAATAAAGAAAACAATAAAATAGACACCAAAATCACCCAGGAAGAGCCCTATGCTGAAAATGATTCGCGAAAAAAGAGGTGGTTCAAATCCCGCATCCAGGAAAACCGCTGCTATTTTCGGAAGAGCGAACATCACGAGGAATACGAGAATAAGAACGGAAGATACGAAGAGAATGATAGGGTAAAAAAGAGCGCTGCGGATCTGATCTTTCAGTTCTTTTTCTTTGGTAAGCGTCCTGGTAAGATTGTCAAAAATCCTCTCCAAGCTTCCCGAGGCCTCCCCCGCCCGCACGGAATTGATGAAAACCTGCCCGAATTCCTTAGGATGCCGGGCAAATGCGATATGGAACGGTATACCCCGTTCCAAGTTCGAGCGCACTTCTAAAAGAAAAGACCGTACGGCAGGTTTCGTAAAATCTTCGATAAGAATATTAATGGCCTGCAAAAGACCCGTTCCCAACTTGAGCATCAGGGAAAGATATTTCGAAAGGAAAACCTGATCCGTGAGATTTATTCTACCTCCAAACAAGTCTCTGGAAGCGATGGATTTTGCACTCCCCTCGACAGGTCTTACGCTGATAGGCTTTAACTCCCTTCCGGCAATGAATGTCAAAACCTCCTCGACATTCTTGGCCTCGATGGTTTCTTCAATCACCTTGCCGTCTGACTGGGTAGCAATGTAATGAAACTTCATACTTTATAATTGTAAACCGAAAGTCTGATATTGAACATATTTTTATTCTCGAATAACCCGGAATACCTCTTCGATAGTGGTAAGACCTAGTTCTACCTTGCGGAGGCCATCCTCAAGCATGGTGATCATGCCGTTCTCTCTTGCGAGATCCCGAAGTTTATCGAGGTCAAAGTCCGGATCAATAATGAGCTTCCGAATCTCTTCCGTCACTTCCATGATTTCAAAGATTCCGATTCGTCCCGAGAACCCCGTCTGGTTGCAGGCGGGACATCCCTTTCCACGATACAAAATTTTGGGCAGGCGGGCTACTTCCGGATTTACATCGGAATGTTTCAGTTCTTCCTGAAACGAATCTCTTTCCCCCCCGTCTAGGGCGTAAGATTCGATACAATCCTTGCAGATACGCCGGGCCAGACGTTGCGCGCTCACGACATTTAAGACGGCTGCTATAAGGAAAGAAGGGATTCCCATATCGATTAGTCGGGGAATCGTAGTGGGAGCATCATTGGTGTGAACACTGGACAAGACAAGATGGCCCGTAAGAGCCGACTGCACGGCAATGCCCGCAGTCTCTTTGTCTCGAATCTCTCCAACCATGATAACGTTCGGATCTTGACGCAGAACGGCTCTTAATCCGGAAGCGAACGTGATGCCAGCAGCAGCATTGACTTGCATCTGGTTGATGTAGCGCATGTCGTATTCGATCGGATCCTCAATAGTGATGATGTTCACCTCGGGACGGTTCAGAATGCTTAGAATGGAATACAGGCTGGTTGTCTTTCCGGAACCCGTGGGGCCACAGACCAAAACCATGCCGTATGTCTTTTGGATGCTATCTTTTGTTACTTTAATCATATCCTCAAACATACCGAGGTCGGAAAGCGAGATGGGTTTTTGAGCGGCATTCAAAAGACGCATCTCCACTTTTTCTCCGTAAAACGTAGGGATGATAGATATACGCACGTCCACATTGCCATCTCCGATCACATATCTAAAACGCCCGTCTTGAGGACGGTTATGCTCGTCCACTCGGAGACTTCCAAGAATTTTTATGCGAGCCACAATAGCCGGATGAATTTCTTTTGGCATCCTGATGATCTCGTGCAAAACCCCATCAATACGGAAACGTACGAGAATCACGTCATCCAGAGCTTCAAAATGAACATCGGAAGCTCGGGAGGATATGGCGTAAGAAAGAAGGTTATCCACAATAGCCACGATAGGAACATCCTCCCCCGCTTCCTCCAAATCACCCTTGGATTTGAGTTTTAGTGATTCTCGGACACTGTCTTCTATGATTTTTTTGAAATCCTGGGTTATTTTCTCGTGATAGAGAAGGAATCCCTTGTCCAAGTCCTCATCCGTTGCGAGGTATGGATCCACTTTCCCTCCCAAACGAAGAGAGAGGAAGTCTATGGTCTCAAGGTCGGTGGGATTTTCCATAGCAACCTTGAACCTCCCGTTATCCGTTTTTTCGAACACGATGGCTTTTCTCTTACGGGCCACGTCCTCGGGAAGCATGCGCATAGTCTCTTCATCAATGGCAATATTGGAGATATCCGCCCGCTCTACTCTGAGAGCCTTGGATAAAATGGAGTAAAAATACTCCTTTGTGATCAGGCCCCGGGAGATGAAAAGGCTTATGGGATTCTGTCTTTTTCTTTCGGCTTCTTCTACAACCGCATCAAAAGTATCCGAATCTGCGATGCCGGATTGGGTGAATATGGATTTCAGCTGGGGAATGGATAAAGAAATCATAGCTTCAAAAAATTCGCTTAAAGGAATGCTTCATGAATGATTATACCAATGATTGCGACAGGTATCCAAAACCATTTGAGGGGAAGTCTCGTGTCTTTTTTTAATACCTTTTCGGAAATGACAGAAGCAAGAAAGGCCAAGAGCAAAAGCCCTCCTAGATAATACATCCATAGATAATCCCATGCAGGGTTCCCCAATAAGAAGATGGTCATACCTCCCAGGTATCTTTCCCCGGGATAGAATAATCTGTTAGAGAATTTCTTATCCAAAAGCCATGTTCCCCATAAAAACAGTCCGGATATTCCAAGTGATATAAGATAAAATACCCCGAACCTGGCAAACTGGTAACCGAATACGTATTCGAGGCTTTGGTAGGGAGGCACCAGATAGCGAGCGGGAGGAGGAGCCTCCTGCCAGGCAAGATACTGCAGATAAACAAGCACGACATAGGAAATTACCACTAGGAGAACGGCTAGAAAAAAAAATGTCTGGGAAGATTTTTCAGCTCTCTTTTGTAGGATCTTCTGGGAGACCAATCCCAAAAACAAAAGTGAAACTGTTCCTAAGGTTACAATATCCATATCATTTCTATTATACAGAAAACACCGCTTTAAAGCGGCGTTTTCTACTATATATTTAATTTCCTACAAATCGAGACCCGGGTCGTTTCCAATCTCATACCATGTAGATGTATCTCCTCCGTCTTTGTTGTTGGATTCAACATCTCCCCCCCCGTCGGTAGAATACTTTGTGCTTTCCATATTAGCGTCTATCTCAAACGTCTTTGCCGTATCGTTACAGGCGTAGGCGTAATAATAGGTATCGCTATTTACAGGGTCAATAGGAAGCTTGGAAAGCGGAGATCCGGCAGAAATCGAACCGAAATTGATATCTACCCATCCCGACCCTGTAACATCCGTAGAAGTTGATGCGGTACACGTGGTGTTACTGCCGCCAGAATTAAAAGGGCTGGCATTCCCGTCATTTGCAGTACAACGCGCGCCTCCGCACGTTCCCAAGTCAGCACTCTCAAGTACTACATCGGAGAGGTATAAGGCTATGGCGCTATGCAAAGCTGCCAAGTCAGAGACACGAGTCGAGTCGCGTCCCTGCCTAACAAGTTGAGCCGGATTGAGGATGATCACCACTGCGGTAGCAAGAACGGCCAAGATGGCAATAACCACCAAAAGCTCGATGAGTGTAAAACCTTTTTTCTGATTTTTTTCCATTTGGAATTTGTTTTTAGGCCTAAAAACAAAAGGATTACTTCGACCTTTTTATCCCTCCTATTGTACCATATTTCGAATTGTTTTTTGTGTATAAGTCTCTCTAACCCTTGAGAAATTCGGTCACTTTCTGAACCAGATCTTCCATAGAAACCTTCGCTTTCACGAAATAACCCACCGCGCCCAGGGATTCGCCCCTCGCAAGATCGCCCTCCTGCCCCAGGTTCGATACGATGATAACCGGGGTCTTGGGAGAAACGGGGTCGGATTGCAGTTTTTCAAGAAACTCGAAGCCCGAGATCTTCGGCAAGATGATGTCCAGGAGAACTAGATCCGGCTTTTTTTCCCCAATGATATCAAGGGCTTCCTGCCCGTCTTTGGCAAGGGTCACATCAAACCCATTCTTGGCGAGTCGCTGTTTGAGAAGATTTCCCAAAAGTGGTTCGTCTTCAACTAATAAAACTTTTTTTTCTTCGGATCCCATGGGTATATTCTCTGGATTCTTCTAAATTTTATCAACAAAAACAGTTCCTGTATATAGGAACTGTTTTCTTCTATTCAAGCCCTTTTTTGTTATTCCGATCAGCCGAGACTTGGGGCCAGAACGCTTTTCGAAGCGTTCCGATCGAGCGTCATACGCCCGATTCCTCGGCCAACACCCTTTTATAGTACCCCGACAAGGTCGGAGAATAATGCAGATCACAAAGCTGTGAAGCGCTGTAGTAAAAAGACAGCGAGTCACTCTTTGTGGTTTGCAATCGACAGATATAATTGATCCACGAACAGCTTCCGCTACCCGTGCCTTGTTATGACTTCGCCCATGTCACCGAGCTCGGGTTGGTTCACCAACCGGCAAACTTCACCCGCTCCCAGCTCCCTTGACGTGACAGGCGGTGAGTACAGGACTCGAGAACGTATTCACCGCGGCGTTCTGATCCGCGATTACTAGCGATTCCAACTTCATGAGGGCGAATTGCAGCCCTCAATCCGAACTGGGGCGAGTTTTTAGGGATTAGCTCCGCCTTACGGCTTGGCAAACCCGTTGTACTCGCCATTGTAGCATGTGTGTAGCCCAGGGCATCAAAGGGCCATGCTGATTTGACGTCATCCCCGCCTTCCTCCCAGCCGTAGGTCCACGAATTTCAGATAATTCCTGAAACTACGGCTGGGCAGTTTCCTGTGACACTTGTAACACAGGATAGGGGTTGCGCTCGTTACCCCACTTAAGGGAACGCCTCACGGCACGAGCTGACGGCAACCATGCAGCACCTGTCAAACACTTCCATCAAAGATGGATTCCGCTTCCTTTCGGATGCGGCATTAAGTATTTGATTTCAAGCCCTGGTGAGGTTTCTCGCTTATCATCGAATTAAACCACATGCCCCACCGCTTGTGCGAGTCCCCGTCTATTCCTTTGAGTTTTAAGCTTGCGCTCGTACTCCCCAGGCGGCTGACTTAACGCGTTAGCTTCGCCACCCCGAGGGTCGATACTCGAGACAGCTAGTCAGCATCGTTTAGGGCGTGGACTACTGGGGTATCTAATCCCATTCGCTACCCACGCTTTCGTGCCTCAGGGTCAGGAACGTCCCAGTGGAATGCCTTCGCCTTTGGTGTTCCACACGATATCAACGGATTTCACCCCTACACCGTGTGTTCCATCCACCTCTAACGCCCTCTAGCTTGATAGTTTCCCTGGCGATTTCGGAGTTGAGCCCCGAGATTTAACCAAAGACTTACCAAGCCCCCTACGCACCCTTTACGCCCAATAAATTCGGACAACGCTTGAGGCCCTCGTATTACCGCGGCTGCTGGCACGAAGTTTGCAGCCCCTTATTCCCATGGTACTGTCAGCCGAAGCTTCCTCCCATGGAAAAGCAGTTTACACTCCGAAAAGCTTCATCCTGCACGCGGCGTCGCTCCATCAGACTTTCGTCCATTGTGGAATATTCTCGACTGCTGCCTCCCGTAGGAGTAGGAACCGTGTCTCAGTTTCCTCGTTGGAGTTCGGGCTCTCACCCCTCCTACCGGTCATAGCCTTGGTAAGCCGTTACCTTACCAACAAGCTGATCGGGCCTAGGCCGATCCCCAAGCAAATTGCTTCTTTAACCCTTAACGGGTGCTATCGGGTATTAGTCCGTTTTTCAACGGGTTATTCCCGACTCGGGGGTACGTACCAAGGTGTTACTAACTCGTTTGCCACTGTCCGTAAAACGGACCGTTCGACTTGCATGCCTTATCCACGCCGCCAGCGTTCGTCCTGGACCAGGATCAAATCCTCAAAAAAAATAGATCGGAATAACAAAAAAGTGCTTGATTTTTTGTCTATGGAATTGGGAAGGTTCCTTCGATTCGGCTACTCTCGGGAAATTCAATCGCAGGGGGAAGTATAGGCCAGAGCGGAAAGACTTGTCAAGCGAGGATATCGGTGCTAGCATGAGCCCGTAATTATCTCTATATGAAAAAAGAGACGCATCCTACATATCATCCCAAAGCTTCGGTGAAGTGTGCCTGTGGCAATACCTTCACAGTCGGATCCACCAAGGAGAAAATCCAGGTTGAGATCTGCAGTAATTGCCATCCGTTCTATACCGGATCCCAACAGCTAGTGGATACTGCGGGACGCGCAGAGCGTTTCAAGGAGCGCATGGCCAAAGTCCAGTCGAAAAAGAAAAAGGCCGCTCCGAAATCCAACGCCAAAAAAGAAAAGAAATAATCCAGCATGGAACTCAATGTCACATCCCGTTCAGTACTGGGTAAAAAAGTTAATTCTCTCCGTTCGGAAGGATTCGTACCGGGAGAAGTATTTGGACATGGTTTCGAGAACCGCCATATCAGCGTTTCCAAAAAAGACCTCTCGAAAGCGTATAAGGAGGCGGGGGAAAGTAGTGTGATCACTCTCGTATTGGATGGAAAAGAAAAGATCACCACATTGATTTCAAATCTGGAGCAACATCATATCTCCGGAGAATATCTGTCTGTGGACTTCCGTTTCGTAAAATCAGATGAAAAGATCAGGACGCACGTACCCGTTACTTATACAGGAGTGGATAATGCTTCGAAGGCCGACTTGCTGTTGGTCAAGGTGTTGAACGAGGTTGAGATCGAAGCGTTTCCTCAGAACATCCCTCACGAGTTTGAAGTGGATATTACCCCTCTTAAAGAATCCGGTCAGAGTATTTCCGTAAGCGACTTGTCTCATGATGACAAAGTAGAAATTCTCACCGATCCCGAGACCATCGTGGTGACAGTAAGTGAAAAACGGGAGGAGCCGGAGCCGGAAGAAACAGAAGAGGAGGGAGAGACCCCTTCTGAGACTGAGGAAAAGAAAGGAGAAAAAGAGCCGGAGAAGGAATCGGAAGAAAAATCGTCAGAATAGAATCAAATATTCCTTCCCCGCACCGCTTTTTCCCGGTGCGGGGTTTTTGTATACTAGAGGATGTATGAAGCATAGCGTATCGCACACCAAAAGATTGCAGGATATACGGAAAACCGAGGAGGTTTTTTTCAGGCTTCCGTGTCTTTCCCGTTCAAACAAAAGGGTTCTTTTGAAATGCCTCATCGTAGGGGGTGTCATGATTTCTCTTTTTGGAGGAGCTGTGCAAGCCCCTCCTTCCACTCCCCTGGCCGCGGCACAGGAACAGGCTCAATCCATACAGGAAAAAGAAACGGAACGGGCGGAGCTCGAGCGCCAACTTGCCGAATATGAGCGTCAGATTGAAGAAACAGAGAAAACTATCCAAGAGTACCGCAAGCAAGGAAACACCCTGAAGAACGAAATATATGCCTTGAATGCCAGAATCGATAAACTTAACCTTCAGATCAGGGCGGTGAATGTAACCATTGATAAAATCAACCAGGAGATAAACGACACGCAACGCGAGATCAACAAGACGGAGAATTCCATTGATGATCACAAAAGTGCTTTAGGGGAAGCCCTGCAAGATGTGTACGAAATCGACCGGGAAACGCTCATTGCCATTCTTCTCGCCAACGACAATTTATCCGATTTCTTCGGAAAGTTGAATGACATAGAGTTGGTACAAAGCAATCTCCGTATTGCACTGGAAGAAATAACGAAACTGAGACAGGAACTATTAAGCCAAAAAGAAGAGCTTGCACTGGAGAAACAGGACGTGGAAAACCTGCGTGCTGTACAACAGCGACAAAAACTGAATGTGGTCTATACCCAGAATGAGAAAGAGGATCTTCTCACCGTCACGAAAGGCAAGGAATCCGAATACCAAAAGGTCCTGGAGGAAACTCAGGCTACTGCAGCCGAGATCCGTTCCCGTATCTTCGAGCTCCTGGGCGGGGGGGAACTCACGTTCGAGAAGGCTTATGACTTCGCCAAGGTGGCGGAAAGCGCCACGGGGGTCCGGGCCGCCCTCATTCTTGCCATACTGCACCGGGAGTCTCTCCTGGGGAAAAACGTGGGGCAGTGCCCTTATTACGATGAAGCAAAGAAGGTCTACTACATGCATCCCAACCGGGACGTTCCTTACTTTTTAGATCTCACCGAGAGACTGGGCGTTGATCCCCAATCGGACTTCGCGAGGGTTTCCTGTCCCATATCGGCACACGGATCTTACGGAGGGGCCATGGGGCCGGCCCAGTTCATCCCTTCGACATGGAAGATATACGAATCTGATATTGCCAAAGTCACGGGCAATAATCCCCCGTCTCCGTGGAATAACGCCGATGCGTTCGCCGCTACGGGAGTTTACATGCAGGACCTCTTGAATTCTTCAAGCTGTCAGAAATACGGGGAAGCCAACAAACACTTGGTGGACAAGCAAACTCTCGTGGAGCGGTGCGCTGCCGCAAAGTATTATTCCGGGGGAAATTGGTACACATACAGATTCTGGTACGGAGACCCGGTAGTCCAGAAAGCCAACGAATTCGAGAAAGATATCGCCATCTTGGAGGGAAAGTAGGAAAAAGCCTTCATTTTCTGAAGGCTTTTACAATCTTTCCGAAATCCCCTTCGAGGATCTTTTCCAAATTTCCCCACTTCTTTCTTATGCGATGATCGGTGATGCGATCTTGGGGAAAATTGTATGTTCTTATTTTTTCTGCGCGTTCGGCTCCTCCGATTTGTTCCGCCCGTATTCCCTTGAGTTCGGCTTCTTTTTTATTCTTCTCGTGCTCGTAAAGCTTCGCGCGGAGGATTGTCATAGCGCGTTCTTTATTGGCATTCTGAGAACGTTCGGCCTGGGAAGCGACTACTACGCCGGAAGGTATGTGCTGGACCCGTACGGCAGTCTCAACTTTGTTCACGTTCTGACCTCCGGGTCCTGAGGCTCTGAAAAATGAGATTTCCAGGTCCTGGGGATTAATCTCTATTTCCGTGGACTGGACCTCCGGGAGCACGGCTACGGATGCCGTGGATGTATGCACCCGTCCTCGGGATTCCGTTTCAGGAACCCTCTGGACCCGATGTACTCCGGATTCTTGTTTCATTTCATCGTATACGCCTTCTCCGGAAAATTCAGCGATGAAAGACTTGTACCCCCCGCCGTGTATCTCGTTGAAATCCAGCACCACAACCTTCCACCCTCGTTTAATGGCGTATTTCTGGTACATGCGGACAAGATCCCCCGCAAACAAAGCCGCCTCATCCCCACCTGCTCCGGCCCGGACTTCCAGGATTATTTTCTTTATATTTTCTTCTTCCATATACACGCATTAAACAATACGGACCGTAAAGTCGCAAGAATAAGAACCTTACACTGCTATTTACCCCGAAACGTCCGCATTTTCTGTTCCACAATGCTCTCCAGGGCCTGTACGGTATCCCCAAGAACTCTGTACGGGGCTATCTCGTCGGGATCCCGTTTAAGAGCCTGCTCGATGCCCTGTCTCCAAGCCGCGCGAAGCTCCGTAGAAACATGGATGATCTGAATGCCCGCAGAGATGGCTTTGCGGAAGTTTTCGTCTGAGATTCCGGATCCCCCATGGAGAACCAGGGGGACTCCTGTTGCCTGGTGTATTTCCCGTATGCGCTCCATGTCAAGGGCGGGATTCTCAGAATTTTTGAGCATACCGTGGATGTTACCCACTGCAGGAGCAAGCATATCTACTCCCGTTTCCTCCACGAACTTTCTGGCCTGATCCGGAGCCGTGAACGCAGGACTTTCTGTGGCAGCTCCTTCCGGAACCTCGTCTAGAAGCTTCGACGAAGTTCCGATATACCCCAACTCCCCTTCCACCAGGATATTCGGGTTTGCCTGCTTGGCAATCCGTACGGCTTCCTTGGTGAGTTTAGCGTTCTCTTCCCAGGGGCGATCGGCGGCATCGAAGATGACGGAATCGAAGCCAGCTTCGGCCGCTTCCCGAATCCTGTCCAAAGAACGGGTATGGTCCGCGTTCAGATACATTTCCAATCCCTCCTTTTTATAGCTGTCCACCAAAGCCACTATCTGAGAGAGTCCCATAAAATCTCTTTCCCCTTCGGAGACACCTACAATAACGGGCTGCTTGAGATTCCGGGCGGCACCCGCGATTGCCTTGAGCTGCTCCAGGGTGGCCACATTGAAATGGCCCACGGCAACGCCCGCCTCAAGGTCTTGGATTGTTTTCTGCAGGAATTTCATAGCTATATTTCGAAATATCCTTGGAGAAGATGGTCTTGGGTATACATCTCAAGCTCTTCCAAGGAGAAATGCTCGATGAATATCTTATTCCACAAGGCCTCCTGGTGGTGGTAGAGGTATTTGATGAGCTCCTTGCGCTTCACAAGGGACATGACCGTATCCACGAGATTGAAGCTGACGAGGGTGTCGTTTCCCAGCTCGTCTCTGAAGTAGTCTCCCACCCAGTCCAGATCTTTCCAGAAACCGATATCGTCGGAAAACCCGTCCACTGCCTGGCCGAGCCTTACGATGTCCTCTGATGCCCGGTACCAATGCAGGGCTTCCGGATTTATATGCGGAACGAAAAGCCTCCACTCGTTTTCATCGTCTTTGGCGAGGTAGCGCTGGATAACGAACCAAACAGACCTGTCTCCCTCCGGAATGCGCCTGTCTATCACGTCCCCCCGGAGAAGTGATATGAGATTTTGCGAAAACGTTGTCGGGGTTTCAGCTATCTTCCTAAACATCTGGGAATAGTAAGGGACTTCGTGGAGATAGTGGAAGACCAGGCTGATCATCCGTAGCAATTCTCCGGGAATGCCGAGGGATAAGGGTATGACGAATACAACCCCCATTTCTTTCAAATGGCTGATGTTGTGCCACTTTTTCTGCACGAACTTCTCCCCCGCTTCGCCCCACCGCGGGGGGAGGGCCAGGACCTTCACGTCCCGCTCCTCGAAGTCGTCAGGCGTGAGATTCTCGTACTGCTTGAAAAATTCCGCATTCATCCACCCGGACCCTTCGATAAAGCGGAGGGAGCTCCAAATCTCATACAGATCTTCGCGGGCAAGCATGTCGGAGACGGAATCATATCCCAGATAGGCCATTACCTTGTTCGGCGGTACACGCTCCAAAAATTCCCGGGCGCGATCCTCTTTCAGGAAAAATCCTTTCCCCGGAGGATTGACCCGGAATACCGCTTCGAGAGCCGTACGGCATCCCTCCTCCGTCTTACAGGAAGGATCGCCCAGGCTTTTCACGATTTTCTCGTCATCCGATTCAATTTTTGAAATAAGGGCGTTATAAACTTCCTTTGCAGAAGCATTCCTGGAAATACCCAATGCCTCGAGGGATCGGTCCACCCGCTGCGTGTTTTCCTGCACGATCTTATCGAGGATTTTCTCTTTTCCAGTTATACGGGAAAGGCGCTCCTCCGCCTTCCTAACGAAGTCCTTGTCGGCTCGGAGTATGGAAGCTATTTTTTCTACCGAATCCATGTATCTAAAGGGGCTCTACGTCTAAATTGAGATACTTCCACCGCTTGGAGGAAAAGGCTCTCTTGGTGAGGGAGCCCGTGGTAGCTCCCACGTGCTCCACGACAGAAGTGGCATTGGCCGTGGCAAGGCGCAACGCATAATGGACGTCGTTTTTCCGGAGAAGGCCTGAAATGAACCCGGATGCAAAAGCGTCCCCGGCTCCGGTGCGGTCCGCCCGCTTCTTTTCTTTGAAGACCCCGGAGCGGTATATGAAACTGCCGTCCGACACGGCGGCCCCCCGGGGACCGTCCGTTACGACAGCAATGCCCTCCACAATTTCGTCGAATTTCTTGAAGATAGCCTTGTCCTTTTCATACGGCTTCCCGGTCAAATGAGAGGCTTCCTCGCGGTTCACGATAACCACGTCGCATTTGTTCAAGAACGGTTCCAGGGTCCCCTTTTTGAGGGAGAGGTAGTATTTCGAGGGATTGATGGCGATGCGAGATCCCTGCTTCTTCATTCTGCTCACTATCTCGCTCATGGTAGAAAACGGTATCTCCCCAGGGGATACGTAGACCCACTGGGCCTTCATGCGCTTCCAGGGAAGTTCTTTTTTCTTCATCTCATAAGAAGCCCCCCGGTACACGAGGATGGTACGCTCGCCTCCGGGAGTTACTAATATGGTGGAGTATCCCGTACCCGATTTCCTGTCGGTAAGAGCCAAGGGGGTTATTTTCTCTTCTTTGAGGTTGCGAATTACGGTTTTACCCGCGGCATCGTCGCCCACTTTCACGAGCGCTCCGGTCTTCAACTCCTGTCTGGAGAATGTGACGGCCGTATTATATGCGCCTCCCCCGGACGTCAGGAAAGGTTCTTCTATGCGGATCTTTGATCCCAAGGCGAAACACTCGGCCTCCCCCGTCTTGAAGCCGAGTTTCACAAGGTGTTCCTTGTCCCTTAAAACCTTGAAAGCCGGGCTTGTAAGGAATACGTCCCTTGTTGCCGTGCCTATGGTTAAGATGTCGAACATATGAGGTTATGCCTATTATACCTTAAAAAATCCCCCCTGTCTAATATCAATGAGAGGGGGGGTGAAAAAATTGAATTGTTACCATTTGTGGAGAACTCTCAGACCACCTCCATTTCCGGTTTTTGCTTTTCCTGAATTTACCACCCTCCTGTTTAGTCCGGGGGGTTTTTTCAGGAACGTTTGAGTCGAAACGTTTATAACATCTTTCCCTTTGGAAACTTGGTAGTCTTTCTGCAGCTTAGGCATAGAGCCTCCTTCCTTTGTTAAAGAAATAATGAGTTAGACTTTATTTTTAAACCCGAAAAGAAATTTTGTCAATAGCTTATTCGAACTCCAGGGCAAGGATGCCGTGCTCTCTTATCTTCCCCGCGTACTGGGGAAAAGACGAATACATGGCTTCCAGGTCTTTCTTGGTTTCTGCTTCGGGGTTTATGTCTTTCGGCTTGTAGTTTTTGAGAAGCGACCGGACAGTCTTGAAAATCTTAACCTTCTTAACCTTTCTTTCGAAGGTGTGTCCCCCGCATACGAATTTAATAATGTCTCCCGCTTTTATGCTGCGGTAGCGTTTCGTGGCGGCGCGGGTCTCTATTTTCTTCGTGCCTTTGTATAAGGCGTCAAATATCTTTCTGTCTTTTTCCCGGATGCGGAACGTATGTTTGGACCCGAACTTCAGGGTCTTTTTGTTCTTGAAATGCTCTTCCAAAATCCAGGAACTGGACTGCACCTTCCCTCCGCGGCCCACGTTAAAAACCATGTCGCAATTGATTTTCTTGCAGGTCTTCACTTCGGGTATGTTGTCCGATGTCCTATCTCCCCCGTTTGCAAAAATATCCGGGCGTATTTTCTCAAGCTCCTTGCAAACGCTTCTATCCTTAAAGCCTTTCCTGTGGGCCGTTAAAACGGCGCGGTCCACGGCTTCCAGGGCTTCTATGATCTCTTTGCGCTCTTTTTCCGGGATGAAGACGTATCCCCGCTTCTTTTCAAGCCAATTATCATTGTTGATGATAACAACGAGCTCGTCTCCCAGCTTCTTGGCTTCCTGCATGAGGCGGACATGGCCAATATGGAGGGGGTCCCATCCTCCCGATACGGCTACCACGATGTTCCTCTTTTTTTTCATGAAATTACTTTCCAATGTACTCGAATCTAGGAACCGTTTTTCCGTCCTTTTGCACGGTTTCAAAGAATATGGCGAGGGGCCTGGCCCAGAGATCCCCCTCTCCGTATAAGGCCCGGTATACAACAAGCTCTTCCAGCGTCTCGCTGTGGCGCGCTACGCCTATTACCTCATATTCCTTCCCTTTGTAGTGCCTGTATCTTCCCAGCTTCATGCTATGTATTATATCTCATCCACCTCCTGCAGGTCTTTCTCCAAAATCTCGTCGGATTCATCGAAAGAGAATCTTCCCCTGAATTTCTTGCCTTCCAAGAACAGGGGCATCCAGTATCTGTCATCGGACCACATGTCATCGAAGGGAATGTCGTCGACATGGAACCATTTGGGCCGCATCTCTTCGCTTTCCATCGGTTCTCCCACAAAGCTTTCGGACCTGAAAACGTGTACTTGCAAGGCTTCGGAATTCCCGGGAAATTCGAAGTCAATGACTCCCATCTTCTGGAGAGGGCCGGCTTCAATGCAGGCCTCTTCCCGAAGCTCCCTTCTAGCGGCTTCTTCCATCTTTTCTCCCGAGGCAACCTTCCCGCCAAAGCCGTTCCATTTACCCGCTCCGAATCTCCGCTTCTTCATGCCCAGCAGTATCTTGGGGTGCTGATGGATAATAATGAGAGTGAGAAGCTTCTTCATGGATTTATTTCCCGTGGCACTTTTTGTACTTTTTGCCGGATCCGCAGGGACAGAGATCGTTTCTACCGACTTTCTTCACTTCCGAGGATTCTCTCGCCTGAGCTACCGGCCTCGGTTTTTCTTCTTCCTTTCTTTTTTTAAGATCCATCTCCAAAATGGGGAAAATGGTCTGGAAGACCATAGTCTCGAAATTCTGTATGAGGCGGGTATAGAAGGCGAATGCATCCCTACGGTATTCCACGAGGGGTTCCCGTTGTCCGTACGCTCGGATGCCCACGGATTCTCTCAAGGCTTCGAGGCTTTCCAGATGCTCCACCCAGAGCATGTCCAGAATACGCCCCAGGTGCTGGCCGATCAGGACAGATCTATCATGCTCTATCTTTTCCGGAAGCCCCTGGATCTTGGATTCCATTTCTCGAACCTCTTTCATTTGAGCATCTCGTTTTTCATCCTCGGGGATGGCCTCTAATCCCTGCGCAACCCGATCCACAATGGATTGTAGGACTTCCTTGAGGACGGGCAGTATTTCGTTCTTCTCCCCCGCTTCGATATACCGGTCTCTGCGGGCATATACCGCAGTGCGCTGCTTGTTGAGAATATCATCGAATTCAAGGAGATGCTTTCGTATATCGAAGTTCATACCTTCGACTTTTTGCTGGGCCTGGTTCACGGCCTTGGTGACCATGCCCGATGTTATGGGAACATTCCTGGGAAAATTCATGGCCTGCATGAGGTTCTGAATCCTTTCTCCCCCGAACACCCGCAGGAGATCATCCTCTAAAGAAAGGAAAAACTGGGAGGATCCGGGATCTCCCTGTCGTCCGGAACGACCTCTCAGCTGATTATCAATGCGCCGGGCTTCATGCCGCTCTGTTCCCACAACATGGAGACCCCCTAGATCTTTTATATCGTCGGCCTTCTCGGGAACAAGCGGGCTGCCTCCCAGAATGATGTCGACACCCCGTCCCGCCATATTCGTAGCCACCGTGACGCCTCCTCGCCGGCCGGCCTGGGCAATGATAGATCCTTCCCGTTCATTATTTTTTGCATTCAAGACTTCATGAGGAATTCCGGCCTTACTGAGTTCTTCGGAAATCACTTCGTTGTTCTGGATAGATGTGGTTCCCACAAGCACGGGCTGGCCTTTTTTATGGCGCTCGCGGACATCTTCCACGATCGCGTGGTATTTCTCTTCTTTCGTCCGGTATATCTCATCCGGGAGATCTTCCCGTATCACGGGATTATTGGTGGGAACCACGATCACATCCAGGCCGTATACTTTATGAAATTCCTCAGCAGAGGTGCGGGCGGTACCGGTCATGCCCGAAACCTTATCATACAGGCGGAAATAATTTTGGATTGTTATCTGGGCATAGGTGCGGTTCTCCTGGCGCACGAAGACTCCCTCCTTGGCCTCGATAGCCTGGTGAAGTCCCCCGGAGTATCTCCGTCCGTGGAGCATGCGTCCGGTGAATTCATCCACAATGACAACCTCGTTATTCTTTACTACGTAGTTGCGATCTTTCTGAAAAAGCTCCTTGGCTTTGAGGCTTTCCTGGAGATAGTGTACGAGGCGGGAATGTTCGGGGTCAAAGATATTCGAGATGCCCAGAGATTTCTCCACTTTCTCTATGCCTGCATCCGTGATGTTTACGGCTTTCATTTTTTCATCCACGTCGTAATCCGAACTCTTGTCGAGCCCCCGGACGATGCGGGCAAATGTCTTGTAATATTCGCTCGATTCCTTGTCCGGCGCGGCAATAATAAGAGGGGTTCTGGCCTCGTCTATGAGGATGGAGTCCACTTCGTCGATAATGACATATGCGTGCTTTCTCTGCACCCTTCCCTCCAACTGCAAAGCTAGATTATCTCGGAGAAAATCGAATCCGAACTCATGATTCGTTCCGTAAAGAATGTCGCAGGCGTAAGCCTCCTTTCTTGAAATAGGCCGGAGAAACTGCTCGATAACCTCGAAGCTCCCTTTCTCGTCCCGCTCGGTGTCTAAGGAGTCATCGGAATCATAGGTGGGATCATATCGGTATCCTCCTCCGTGAATAATACATCCTACGGAAAGCCCGAGGGCGTGATAGATCTGGCCCATCCATACCGCGTCCCTCCGTGCCAGATAGTCGTTTACCGTGACGACATGGACCCCTTCACCCCGAAGACCGTTCAGGTATGCGGGAAGCGTTGCGGCCAACGTCTTTCCCTCTCCGGTCCGCATCTCAGCGATCTTTCCCTCATGAAGAACTGCTCCCCCCATGATCTGGACGTCGAAATGACGCTTGCCGAGCGTGCGCTTACTGGCTTCACGGACGAGGGCGAATGCCTCCGGAAGAATCTGGGTATCCGATTCACCCCCCTGGAGGCGCTTCTTGAGGGTCTGGGATTTTTCCAAAAGCCCCTCAGATGATAGCTCCGCTACATCCTTTTCATATGTATTTACGAGAGAAACCAGCGCCTTGAGGCGCTTCAAAACTCTTCGATCTGAAATTTTATCTAAAAAGGAAAGCATGTGTGTTACGTTCTGTTCGGGTTCCCGGAGCAGCTACGGTGGTGACCTCCGATTGTTATTGTTGAATGAGTGCGCAATCCGTAGCTGCTCAGGAAAACCGAATCCCGATACATTCAGGATACCACTCTCTCTATGAGTAGACCAACCCCCTCCGGGGGAGGAGGGGGTCGATAATCAGAGGGATTCCTTAGATTTCACGTCTTCCCCGAAAGGAAGCCGGATAAGGAATCTGCACCATTCAACGTTTGCATTATAGCATGCCAAGAAATCTTGTCAATACCTTATTCCTCTTGGGGCTTTTCGAGCGTTATGGGATCGATATCCGCACTCTCCCCGTTGATCCGGTAAATATCCTTGTCCATCTTGCGGAATTCCTTATAAGCCACATTGTAAGCATTTACAGAGGTTCCGAGGGAGTTTCCCAGCTTCCGCATGTATTCGTCATGGGATTTGAGGTGCTTAGAAAGGCGATCCACATATTTCCGTATCTCTTCTGCGGACTGTTCTATCTTGAAGGCCCGGAAGCCATACAAGACCACTTGAAGGTACGCCACAAAGGTCGTGGGGGAAACAACAATGACATTCTTCTCCCCGTATGCGTAATCGAGAAGGCTGCGGATGTTGGATTTCACCGAACCGATCTCATTCACCAAAAGATCATAATAAATTCCTTCGGCAGGTATGAACATGAAGGCGAACGGTAAGGTGTTTTCCTGCGGGCGGATATATTTAGCCGTCTCATCGATGCGTCTTTTGAGGTCGTTCCGGAATTCTTTTTCAAGTTGCTTTCTTTTGTCGTCATCATCTTCATTGACAAGAAGGTTGTATTTTTCGAGGGAAAATTTAGCATCCACGGGAATGACCCCTTCCTTGGTCATGATGGCCGCATCCACCCGCTCCCCGTTCTTGAACTCATACTGGATCTTGTATGCGGTAGGGGGAAGGGTATTGGATAAAATAAGCTCAAGGCCTGCTTCTCCGAGATTTCCCCTCTGTTTTTGGTTCTTGAGGACCTTCTCGAGGTTTTGAAGCTGTTCCGCCAGGGAAAAAACCTGTTTATTGGATTCTTGAACCTGGGAGATCTGAGAAGTTATTTCCTTGATAATCTTTTGAGATTCGGAAAACTGATTCCTTACATGTTCGCGCATCTCACGATTTGCTTCCCCGAGTTTGTTATCCAACGTGCGGGAAACCTCGGTAAGTTGATTCTGAAGGAGCGTAAGGGACTGATCGCCTTCCGTGCGTCCCTTGTTTTGTATCAAAAACCAGAACAGGCCCGAGAAACCGATTACGAGGATGCTGAGAAGAATAATGAAATAGAGTTCCATGTTAATTGACGGATATTATGACGCCTATAGTAAGAAGAGTTAGAAAAGAAAAAAGTGTCGCGGTGGCAAAAAGCACAAAAGAAAGGAAGCGCTCTCGGAAAAGAAGAACTTCCCCGAGACCCGCGTTCACTAATGTAAGAACGACCCCCAAAAGCCAAAGACCCCATGCATCTCCTACGGTTCCGAAGAAATTGACGCCGTAGAAATCGTCAAAGTGGAGGACAAGAGGTGGAGTCAAATCCGAAAACAACACGAATAATGCCGCGGTGGTCAGAAATACAGCCGATGTGCATATTAGAATGACCAGAGGCTTTTCTTCGAAAAACCTGGGTTTCGGTATCATTTTCACACTTCCATTGTACCTCAAGGCCCGTACTCCGTAAAAACTCTTATCTTATCCCTATCTATGGAAATGCGCACCGTACCGTTTTCATCGGTTCTAAAAAGAAGGGATCCGGATCGTCGTATGGCATTCTGGGTTTCTGGCGTAGGATGCCCATATTTATTGTCTCCCACCTCGATCACGGATATACGGGGAAGTGCTGACCGGAGAAAATCGAGACCCGTACTATATCGGGACCCGTGATGAGAAACCTTCAATATGTCCACGGGCTGGATTTCTCCAGACAGGAACTTTTCTACGGCAACACCTATGTCTCCCGTAAAAAGAATCTTTACGTCAGATGTCTCAAGTAAAAAGACCAGGCTGTTTTCATTCACGTCATCGGATATGCGTTCTGGATAAAGAATTCTGAAGGATCCTTCGGGGTGTGATATCCTTCCTCCCTTTCGCAGAATTAGTCGGGGGATGTCCTTTTGTTCAAGAAGTTCCAAAAAAGAAGGGAAGAGCCCGGTAGACTTCTCTCCGTTCCACGCAAACGCTCCTATCTCATAGCGGTCTAAAAGATCAAAAAGACCTCCGAAATGATCTTCTTGAGGATGACTTAATATCACAAGATCAATATATCGATCCGAAAAAGATCTGACGCGGGAAAGCGCATTAAGGAGCTTACTCCCCGAAGGTCCTCCGTCCACCAATATCTCAAATCCACCGGGAAGGATGATGAGTTCCGCATCACCTTGTCCCACGTCCAAAAAATACAGCTCGGGGTTCGGGGATTCCTCAATATGCGACAACAAAGACGCATCGATCAAAATCACAGCCAAAAGAAGCGCGAAGACTTTCATTTTCCTTCCCTTTAAGAAGACGTATATGTCACGAATTTTTCTTTTCATAAGAACGATATACAAATATTGAGAGCGCGGCGTAATACAAAAAAGCGAATATGCCTCCGAGTTCAAAGGAAAGAACCGGGTTTCGTATAGCAAAAACGCGTATGACAAATTCTTCGAATCTCAAAAAAACAAGCGTGATCCATCCCGTGATCAAGGAAAGGGTTTGGGAGAAAAGAGAAAAGAAAACCGATAAAAAACCGAGGGCCATGGTTACGGGTACCAATTCGAGAATGAGGACGTTGGAAAAAATCGCGAGAGGGGAAAATTCTCCGAAATGGACAGACAGGATGGGAAGAACCAGGATCTGCGCGGAAGCGGTGTTTAAAGCGTTATCCTTCCATGAAAACATTCCCGGAGATTGAAAAAAACGTAGGTGCTTGCGAACGGCAGGTGCCAAATATACGATTCCCAGAAGGGCGAGGAAGGATAATTGGAATCCCACATCAAAGACGAGGATGTAAGGATTAATGAGCGTCATGCAAAAAGCCGTAAACGCTATGACATTCCTGAGAGATTTGCTTCCCGTGAAACGCTCCGATACGAGTATGATAAGACCCATGATACCCGCCCGAACCGTTGAAGGATCTGCTCCTGTCATAATTATAAAACCAAAAACACAAAGGCATGCCAGAAATACGGAGGCGCGGCGGGAAAACAAAAGTCCCAAAAGGCTTAACGCGAGACTTATGAGAATCGTTATGTTGTAGCCCGAAAGCGCGACCAAATGTGTCGTGCCACTTATTCGCATAGATTCCTCGAATTCTTCTGGAAACTCACTCCGTTCTCCCAGGAGAAGTCCTGAAAGGAATGCCGCTTCGGTATGGGGAAGTATTTTATGAATGGATTGCACCGCATAATCTTTGAGAGAAAAGAGCATTGATTGTACGGTACTTCCCTCTCCAGATCCCAGGTGCTCAATCTCCGGGAAATACATGGTTCCGTTAACCCCCTCCTTTTTGAGGTAGTAAGCAAATTCTCCCTGGGGTTCCTTTTGTATTGTTCCCTGTATACCTACGACATCCCCGTATTCCATGCGGGAAAGAAGATTCGTGGTCACCCGAATCGTACCGGAAAAAGGCTCTGATATCTCTACGTCAACGTTTTGTACGCTTCCCCGTGCCGATGGCTGGTCGGATATGACTCCTACTGCCTCTATATTTTTTTCAAAGGGGATGGGGGCAAGTTCGTAGGAACTTTCCCATACTCCGAAATACAATGCTCCCAGAAGAAGAGAGGGAGATAAAAAAATCGCCACAAAGGCGGACTTATTCTTGGAAAGAATGAAAAACACGAAAGATGCGAATGCAAGTAATCCCCACACAACAACAATCCAGAATCCGAAATGGAAACTTGCGAAAGTTATACCTGCAAGAAACGCCAATACACCGAAGAAAAATGAGTTGTAGAGAACCACGAAAGAGCTAGTTCCCTTTTATTGTAAACGTTTACAGCTTTTGAAAAAAGGTCTTTAAGATTTTATTATGCCGCCACCCCAAAGCTCGTGCCCTCCGGAATGTTCCGGAGGTGAGTACCATACAGCCGACTGCCCCGAAGCTATGAACTTCTGCGGTTCTTCAAAAACAAGGAACCCTGATTTCTCCCTCTCGTTAAGTATGAGTTCGGCTGGTACCAGGGATTGCCGATACCGCGCGCGCGCCAGAACTTTGAAGGAACCGGAACCCTGTTTCTGTAAGGTGTTTATATTCTCAAGCTCAATCTTTTTCCTGAAGCAACGGGGGTGATTATTTCCTTCAGTAACAACAAGAGTGTTGTTTTCAGAATTCTTTTCCACAATATAATACGGATCCGAATCCGTATCCCGGGCCACTGAAATCCCGAGATGTCGCTGTCCTATGGTATAAAACTGGATTCCATTATGTTCTCCTATCTTGTTCCCTTGGATGTCGAGTATGTCCCCCTTCCGTGGTTCTATGAAGCGCTTCAGGAAATCGGGTAGTCTAACCTTTCCCAAAAAACAAATTCCTTGGGAATCTTTTTTTTCGGCATTGTGAAGGCCTGCTTTTTTTGCAATCTCCCGTATCTCCTTCTTTGTGTATTCTCCTATTGGAAAAAGGGATGATTCGATTTCTTTATTCCCCAGCGTCCACAAAAAGTATGTCTGATCCTTAGTCTTGTCTTTGGCCTCAAATATGCCCACGGGATTACTTTCAATCCTTGCGTAATGTCCCGTAGCAATCTTGGTTGCTCCCAGTTTTTTCGCCTTTTCGAGAAAAAGTCCGAACTTGATTTCCTTATTGCACATTACATCGGGGTTCGGAGTTCTACCTCTGGAGTATTCCCGGATCATATACTGTACCACGCGTTTAAAATATTCTTCTTTTGCATCAATGGCATAAAAAGGTATGCCGATATGTTCTGCAACGAGACGGGCATCCTCCGCATCCTTTTCGGCGCATCCGTCCACGTTGTACCCATGTATGAAAACCCCCGTGACATCATATCCTTTTTCTTTGAGCAGAAACGCGGCGACGGAAGAATCCACTCCGCCGGACATGCCTACAAAAACCTTATTTCTTGCGCTGTCCATGGTTTTTCCATACAATACCCTCGTCGTAGGGAAAATACCAGAATCACTTTTTATGCTGTCATATAACGAACTTAAACCGGGAATTATCTTCGTGAAAGACGGGGAACCCCACAAAGTCCTGGAATATTCCTTCACCCGCATGCAACAGAGCAAACCCGTAGTGCAGGTGAAAATCAGGAGCCTTATTTCAGGAAAAGTAGTGAACTACACTGCTCGGCAAAGCGACTCTTTCGAGGAAGCCGAGATGGAATTAATTCCCGCAAACTTTATTTACCGCAGGAACGGGGAATACTGGTTTCACGAAGTCGGAAATCCCAAAAGTAGGTTTATGTTGACGGATGAAGTTGTAGGAGATGAAGGAAAATTCCTAAAAGGAAATCTGGAGGTTTCCGCTTCGAAATTCAACGGGGAAATCATAAATATAGAACTTCCTGTCAAAGTAGACTTGGAAGTTACGGAAGCGCCTCCGTCCATCAAGGGAAATACAGCCCAGGGAGGCACCAAGTCTGTAACACTTGAGACCGGAGCTTCCGTAAATGTTCCCCTATTCGTGAATACGGGAGACGTAGTCCGGATTAACACCCAGACGGGAGAATACGCAGAAAGGGTGGAAAAAGCGTAACCCTTATTCGTTCAGCTTTCCAAGGGCTTCTTTAAGTTCTTCCTGGAGAGATTTTACTTTTTCTTCGTCGGGGATCTTTTCCGAATTTGATCTCCGGGGAGAACCTTCCTGCGCAATGTCACTGAGACGGATCGTCTCCTCTTGCGGAATTTCTTTTTCTTCTAGGACCTCTTCTTTCTGAGGTTCTTTCTGAGGTTGTGGTGGTCTGGAAAATTGTTTACCAGGCTGCCTCTTTTTATCCTTCCGTTCTGGTGTTTCCTCTTTTTGCTCAAACTCGATACCCAAATCAGAAAGAGCCGAGTAACTCTTTTTAGAAACTTTTTTGTCCACCGATCCTTCAAAACGAGGGAGGGGCTTGGCTTCTCCTGATTTTATTTTCTTCAAACAATCTTGACAGTATACAGGTCTCCCTTCTTCTGGTTCGAAAGGAACAGTCGTTTCCTTGTTACACATGGAACAGATCACGTCATACATGTCTTCATTCCGTTCTCTCGTTCCTCCGGTCCAATCCCTGATCTCTCTTTCTACCATAGCTTGGGGACGGGCATACCGTTTGCGAGAATTTTCTATGATTTCCTCGGCGTCTGCTGAGGAATCCGGACCGTGGAAAGGCGGGAGGGTGTGCGCGGAAAAAGGCCTGCTGGATATTCCCCCTACCATGAGCTTGAGATAGATGGAGTGGTTAGGTAGGTTTACCATGTCTTGGTTAGTGAATTCGGGCTCGAATTCCTTCTCCAAGAATTCCGCATCGGAAGCGCCTACGCGGAACATGACCATGGTTCCAACGTTTCCGAACACGGCATCTCTAACCTTGGTGGACACGTCCGTAACGAGCTGACCCACGTATTGATGCGCCAGGATAAGATTCAGGCGGTACTTTCTCGCCTCGGAAAGGATGTTGGAAAAGGAATCCGTGGCGAAATTCTGGAACTCGTCTATGTAAAGAAAGAAGTCAACCCGCTCATCCTCCGGAATCCGGACGCGCTCCATGGCGGAAAGCTGCATCTTCGTGATGAGCATGCCCCCCAGAAGGGCGGAATTATCCTCTCCTATCCTTCCCTTGGAGAGGTTCACTAGGAAGACCTTTCCCTCGTTCATGATGCTGTATATGTTAATCGTGCTTTTGCTCTGTCCCACGATATTCCTGACAAGAGCCGTGGAAAGGAACTGTCCGACTTTGTTCTGGATAGGCGCTATGGCCTCATTCCTGAACTGATCCCTCCATTCCTCGTATTCATGGACCCAGAAAGCCCGGACCACCGGATCTTTCACGTTTCCGATGATTTTCTCGCGGTATTCCTTGTCCACTAAAAGCCGGGTGATGCCGAGAAGCGTCGATCCGGGCGTCTCGAGGAGGGCTAGGATGGCGTTGTTCAAGATGTATTCCATCCGGGCCGACCATACGTTGGACCAGATCTTGGTGAAAATCCCCATGAGGCCGGACGCCACCAGGTGCTTGTATTTATAGTCAGGGAGCTCTAAGACATTGAAACCAACATGGAAATCCGTATCCGCGGGATTGAAATATATGACATCGTCCTCCCGTTCCTTGGGTATTTTCCTGAGAAGCGTTTCCACGAATTCTCCGTGCGGATCGATAACACAAACACCCTCCCCGTTCATGATGTCTTGAACCATCATGTTATGGAGGAGCGTCGTCTTACCGGTTCCCGTCTTTCCCACCACATACATGTGCTGCCGCCGGTCGGTTCTTTTTATGCCGAAAAGTCGTTTGGCGCTCCGAAAATCAGTTTCGCCGAAATATACGACTTCGCGGTCCAAGGGATCAGTTGCCATATGTTTCTATATTGTATAACCGAAAGGTCAAAGTGCAAAAAATACGACTAAGACGTTTCCGCCTGATAACAGTCCTCGCAATACACAATTTCTTCCCGACCTTGCTCGAAAGGGGTCTCAAACGTGTTCGGACAGTGTCCTGACCCGTGTTTGTGAGAAGCTGTGTTGGAATAAACGCGTCCGTTGTCCTCCGACTGGGTCCCGGCACATTGGCATGTGCGCGTAGAAAACCTGCGGGGAGGCAGCTTTTCCATGCGTCGCTTATGCCTCTCCAGGGGGGATACTCGGGGGACGGGAAGGTTCATGCGGCGGTAAAAGGAGAGTTCCATGGGAATCAGCCTATAGGGCTTGCCTGAAATTTCGCATTTCAGGATTTTCTCCAAAATATCGTCTTTCACATCTTTGATATCGTCCGGTATGTCATAATCCGATGTCTCATGGCGTCTCTCGGGCTCAAAATTGCTCCAGGGATAGCCTTTCTTCAAGGCATCTTCCTTGGAAAGGGGGTAGTAATCCATGGCTACCGTCTCATTATATCCGTAGAGGGAGATTTCCATGGGGAAGAATTCTCCGTACTTGTATGCCCTGCCCCTCTGATCTTCGTACGGCATCTCGTCCATATGTTTCTTTATTCTGGGGACCAGCTTCTCGTATTCCTCCTTGGTGTATTGCCTGTTCAGGATGCAGTACTGCTTGTTTCTGAGATTCACGCAGCCGAAACAATTGGTACTGGATCCCGTGCCTATGCAATACTCAAGATGATACGATTGCATGCTCTCGGCAGTACCCCCCGCGGAATACATGGTGTTTTTACAGTCGGAAAGACCCACGGAATGCCCTACTTCATAACAGAGTTCCCCCCATCCCATGGAAGACCCGTCATAGCTGTCCTTCAACCATCCGCAAAAATAGAAGTTCTTGCAGTTTTGGGTCTCTTCCGCATTCCACATATTGTGGGCGTTCTTGGAATTCACGATAAAATTTCCGGTGGCATCCACGGATTTCAGGATGAGAGCGAAACGGCGGGGCCGGGAATTCCAGACGGACCGGGATTGTTCCGTGAGTTCTTCCACCTTCTTCCGGGAAGAAAAGGGATTGTCCCGAAGGAAGGTTTTATACTCTTCTTCGGTCACTTTCTTGTTGAAAATCCAGTATTTCTCGCTTCGGAGGCCCGCGCATCCGATGACGTAGGAACAGTTCTTGCAATCAAAGGAGAAGGCCGTATCCTGGCAATCGAAGCACTCCCGGGAAAAAACTGTCTTGTAGCACCGGTCGCAGTTGATATTCTCGTAGCACAGCTGGCTTTCAAGGGACCAGAAATTGTCGAAACAGTCCTTGCCGCGGAACTGATAGGTATTATATGCGGAATCCTCGTTGTAATGCCCTCCTACGTTCAAATAGCAGTTCTTGTCGTCTGTTTCCTGGTTCGTCCAATCGCTGTTTACCATGTTTGCAGTGAACAAAGAAACGTGGGGCACGGAATAAAGGAGTTCCTTAAATTGCCGGAAAAAGGGTTTCGAGAAATCATACTCCCTTCCGTAATCCAGGGGGTCCCAGTTATCCGACCACCAACAGGCCTTGCAGTACATGGGATAGGGCTTGTCGGGGGAAATGCGGGAGACTGTTTCCTTCCCGCACATGTCGCATTTTCTTTTATAAAGGGAGCGTTCGTTCCTCCAGGCGATGCGGCGCTGCTCCCGGCATTCGGGACAGAAGGTGGGTTCGGGAACTTCTATCTTTTTATAAAAATCAGCATCCTCAGAAAGGATATCAAACTCTTTTTTGCAATTTTGACACGTTGTTTTATTCATGTTTGTAAACGTCTTCTTTCATGATCTCAGTCTTCAGATGAGACCCAAAAAAACACACGGGAATTCTAGAGATCAGCTATGGCCTTCGGCGTCGCCCCAATCCCGATCATTCAGCTCCTGCACTTCCACGCCTTCAAGTTTTCTGATTATCCTCTTGAGCCTCGATTTTTCTACCAACAGACACGCGACAGATATAGATAGCGAGATCAGAAGTACTAGGAAAATAACAATGACGATACTAGGAAAATACATGCCTTTTATCTCGGTTTCATATTCATCCGGGAAGAACCTGGGACATCCATTCTTTGTATGCCCGATTGATGCGGCGGATGTCTACCACTCCTATGAAAGGCGTGGCATATTCGTGGTTCGAGACTATGAGATCCTCAATATCCTGAACCTTGGATTCGAGGGTCTTGATAAGGAATGCTACTTCCCGCTCTTCTCGCAAATCTCCTTCCCATTTGTATATGGATCCGATTCTCCAAATGTTTACGCACGATGCGAGGTTGCGTTCCATAAGAAGCCGGGCCAACTTGCGGGCCTCTTCTTCCCCTCTGCATGTGGAATAGATGAGTACCATGCGCATGAATTGTTTATATTCGACCTTTTTTGAGCTGTGTTCGTGTTCATAAAACCTATATGAGAGGTTCCGGATTCTCCTCCACGGCGGCTTTGGAACCCTTTCCGGATATCGCGGCTTTTTCTTGGGCACTGCGAATAATGGAGGCTTCTTCTTCCTGAATGAGCTTCTTGGCTGCATCCACGGAAATGCTGAACTTATCTCTTGAGGCCTGCAGTATTTCTTCCTTCAGGGATTTGTGGGTGGGAGGAAGAACCCGCAAAGCTTCCGCGGAAAACGGGTCGTAGGTCTCACCGTCTATAGTCATTTTAATGTAAAACTGCCCCATACCGAGGTTGATCATGTCCTTCACGTCGAAAATGGGGGCCATTTCAGGTTTTAGCTTGACGGCATCCTCGCCACCTACACGAAATATCACGATAGTACCGGTGTTCCCCAACACCGCAGCCTGGACTCTCGGAAGAAGCTGTCCTACATACTGATGGGCAACCGTGAGGGAAAGGCTGTACTTTCTGGATTCGGAAAGAAGGCTCTCGAAGGTATCGGTAACAAGATTTTGGAACTCATCCACATAGAGATAAAAATTTTTCCTCTCGGAAGACGGGAGGGAGGCCCGTTCCATGCCGGCTTGCTTGATCTTTGTAATGAACATAGACCCGAAGAAACTGGAATTCTCCTCTCCGATCTTTCCTTTGGACAGGTTGATGAGAATGATCTTCTCATTATTCATGAGATATCCGAGATCAATCTTATTCTCTTTCTGTCCGAAAATGTTTCGGAGCATGGGATTGGAAAGGAATTGCCCCAACTTGTTCACTAGCGGGATAATAGCCTCGGTATCAAATTTCTCGGACCAATCTGCGAATTCAATGGCCCAGAATCGCTTTACCATGTCGTCTTCGATATATTCCACGACTTTCTGGCGATAGTTCCGGTCTGTGAGCATGGAAATCATGCCCCGCATGGTGGCATGCGGGTAATCCAAAAGAGCCAGTGTCGTGAACCGGAATACGTGCTCCAGTCGCGGGGTCCAGTTCGCTCCGAATTGACGCTCCATAACTTCGATAAGACCTTGGGTTAACTGATGCTTGAACGTGGGATCTACGTTCGCGAGAGGATTGAAAGAAACCGGATAATTCATGTCCGAGGGATCAATGATACACACATCATCAATCCTTTCTTTGGGAATGAAGTCCAAAACGTCATCAATGGTTTCTCCGTGAGGATCAATGAGACAGAGTCCGTGTCCGTGCGCCACATCTTGGCGTATCAGAAGCTCGAGGAATTTCGATTTTCCCACTCCACTTTTTCCTATGACATAGGTGTGGCGCCTTCTGTCTACGCGCTTCAAACCGAAGATAAAATTCTTTTTTTCCAGGGCGGCAACATAGTTCGTACGGCCCACGAACGAAACTTCATGCGGGTCAATTTGCCCGAAAATAGGAAGGTCCGGCGGAGGCGGCGCATATTTAATGAGTTGTACCCGGTTATTTGATCTTTTCATCGGCATGGATCTAAATGGCTCCGAATTCCTTGAGAAAAGCTTCGTATGTTTTTATCATGTCTTCTGCATGACTGGGAGAAATCTGAAATCCCGGGGTATGGACCAGATTGTTCCTGATGCGATGAGCCTGCCATATCTTCTCCAGGGTTTTCATGCTGCGAGCGCGTCTCAATTGTTCGAGTCTTTCCGCCATGAAGTCACCGCTCAAACCTTCCTGCCTCAGTAGTTCGTCAACCAACTTATCGGCTTCGATGATAGCAACCGTAAACGCCTGGGGCGACCCTTCGCGCACTTTTTTCTGAATACGCTTCCACTCTCTCATTGCAAGGGGGTTCTTTTCGTGCAGTTTCTTTTTCCTTTTTCGGAAAAGCTTTACTGGCATACGGAATTTCATCCTAAATTCCAAGGCTTTTTTGGTGGCAAAAATAAAAACGATCACCAAAATTATATTAGCTATGATAAACACCCACTGGAGAGTGATATACGTCACCTGAAGCCAGTACGGAAAGGTCCCGAATATGGATTCTAAATATTCCATATTATGAGAAAAGCCTTCTTACTTCTTCTTCGTCCTCCCCGTATATGGCGAGTCCCGCCGGAGGACCTCCCTTCCTACTTTCGACCCGTTTTACATGTGGAGCTGTAAGCACCACTGCAGTCGGGGGATGGAAGAGGGTTGCAAGGCATTTTGTAGTCATCTTGAACCTCTTAGAAGAAAAGTTCCAACTAAACATGCCGGAAGTCAGGAGTTTCCCAATCCAGCGTTCTGGAGGAATAGCCCGGTTGATATAATTCTTGATAGCGCGTTGTTTTTTGTACTCGTTCCGTATCTTGGGAAAAATATGGGGCCAATACCAAAAGAGCGTACGGGTGCTGACGGCATGATTTTGCACGAATGAGTTGAGATCCAACGATCCATACTGATTGAAGGACCCTACGAGCCCTCTCCGGGCAAAACTGTCATAATACGTTTCCTTCGGGGCTATGTAGATAAACCGGAGAAGCGTATCAAACGCCGGTTTGGAGAGATTCTCTTCGACCGACCTCAACACGTCATAGAGACCGGGAGATCTGCCCATTTGAGAAATCTGGTCGGAGGAATCATTCCTGTCCCCTCCTGCGATATAACTCACTTTCTTTCGGAGATCCTCGACCAGGTTTTGCCACTGATCTTTCCATTCATTGCCTGCCGGGGCTATATTGAACTGTATACCAACGAACTCGTTCTTTTTCACCTTCCCCAGGATCTCCATGAAAATAGAAATGGGGTCAAAGTCCTTCTCATCAGCCTCGTGTTCGAAATCCTCGTAGGTCTTGATAGGATAGGCTTCTTCTTTGGCTAAAAGCATCTCCGTGGACCAAAAATCTTTTCTCTGCCCGTATATTTCCTTGACGGACTGGGGCAACGTAACTTCCAAATAATCATCCACCTCTTCCAGTTCCACATCCGGATAATAGGAAAAGAAAGCCGCTTCAACGAGATTGCGCTGTTTCTTTTTCCCTCGGACATAGAAATGAACCTCCCCCCCGAAACTTGCCATTTCCAAAGTGAACCAGGAAGTGACCTCTCCGTCTACGTACTTCTCCCCTATGTCACCGGGAGCGTTCCGGAGCGTATGGATGGCAGCCAAGACCTGCTCCATGGCCCGGGGACTTTTGTCGATTTCACGGGGAATCTTTATTTCAAGGAGAAAGAAATTTATTTTCGACTTAAAGTCTTCCTGACGCCAATGAAGGATCATTTCCTTTGTAATGGCAAAAAGGATAAGGAAAGCCCAGAGCCACCAGGTTCCTTTAAAAAAAAGCCATATAGAGTTGATGATCCTCGAGAATTCTTCACCCAGGTCCGGAGCTGCAAACGTTGCGACAACTCCCGCTCCGAAAAGAACGATGATGATCAGCCATGCCTCTTCTTTGCTGAAGAAATCTGCGATGATATCCCCGATTTCCTGTAAAATGTTGTTCATATAAAACAAAAAAGCCCGCACTACCATTATCGGACTTTTTGAAAAACTATGTCAAACGAATGCAGAGATTTTATGCTCTCTTTACGTGGTATTTCCCATCTTTGAGACGCGTGAAATACCTGCGATTCTGCAAATTCAAAAGTATCGTATTTTCCTTGAGAAAGCGCCGTTCGTTCACAAGCTTTATGACTTCCGAAGAAGAAAGGGGTCCTTTTTCTTGAAAAAGCTTCGTAATCACCTCCCGTACCGTACCGGGTTCATACCCGTGCTCTTCAAGAGCGTACATGCCGCGTCCAACAAGCACAAAACGAGAATCCTTGATGAGCTCGTTGTGAACTGTCTGCACATGGGCGGGTCGCTTGTCGATGCCGAGATCGCCAATCTTCTTTGCGATTTCTTCAAAGTGGAGTGGAGTGGTGTCTTTCTTGAGGGCTAGATAGGCTTTATCCCGAATGGTCTTTGGGTTGATTTCCGGCCAATCTGCGAGACCCAGATCTCCGAACATATTCTTGGAGAAATGCTTGGAGATGGATAGGAAGTTCTGAGAAGTCTTGTCTTCGGTATATTGACGATATAGCTTCTTGTCGATAATATCCTGTTTTTTGTTTTGCTTGAAAAACTTAATGGCTCCTTTAATAAAGTCGAGAAACTTCTTTTCGGACTTGGGATCCGAATACCAATACGCACGGAAATTATCATTCTCCTTCCGGTATCGGGGAATGCCCGCCGCGGAAAGGATGAAGAAAAGTTTTTCTTCGGCGTTCTTTTTGGCCTTCAAAGAAGCTTTTTTGATTACCTGCTTGAGAAGCTCGTCCGCACGGGAAACTCCGTTTTGAGTCTTGAGATAGGATTCCGTTGCAGAAATTATATCCTTCGAAGATTTGTCATTTTCGATGAGTTTCTTGAGCTTCTTCAAACTCTGAACCTCGATTTGACGAACCCGCTCGCGCGTCACACCTAGGCTGTCCCCGATCTCTTGGAGGGTGGCTTTTTTCCCGGTTTTCAATCCAAACCTACCAGCCAGAACCTTTTCTTGCTTCTCGCTGAATCCCTCGAGAAGGTTATCGATGATGATATCCAGATTTTTCATAATATCTAATAATTGGAGAGTATCACTTTTCTTATTTTGAGTCAACCCCCCACAAAACCTTTATTTTTCTTCCTTTGCCCACAAGTATAGCATGGGACTGGCAATGAAAATGGAAGAATATGTACCGAGAACGGTTCCGACAAGAATAGTTAGAATGAAGTAGAAAAGGGGCGAAGGACCGAAGAAAATGAGCGCTAGAAGGACCACGATGAGTGTCACGGAGGTATTAATGGATCTCATGAGGGTCTCTCGTATGCTCTGATTAATGATTCCGGCCAGGGAAGTATTCTTCCCTCTCAAAACGAGGAGGTTTTCCCGGATCCGATCGAACACCACGATCGTATCGTGGACGGAGAATCCCATAACAACAAGAAGTGCGACGATGAAATTGGTGTCGAGTTCGATTCCTGCATATGTTCCAAAAAGCGCCAGCATTCCCGTAGGAATGCTCACGTCATGGAACAGGGTGACGAGCGTAGTGAGCCCGTATTTCCAGGATTGTATCGGGCGGGAAACTTTTCTGAACGCCCAGGCGATATAGAGAGAGATTGCTATGAGGACAATGATAATCCCCCAGACAGCTTTCTTCCTGAGCTCCGTCCCGACCGTCGGTCCGATGCTGGAAAAACTTTTTTCCTCAATCTCTCCGAATTCCTGAGTGAGGGAGAGGAGATACCGCTGATGGTTTTCTTCTCCCACTTCGGACAGGCGTATGATGAAATCCCCTTCTCCGGTCCGGGTCACAGAGACGTCACCTTCTGCAACTCCTTTCATGAATTCGGTTACGGAAGATTCGGTTACGCTCTGCGATTCGAAAGATACTTGCCACTGCGTTCCTCCTTTCAGGTCTATTCCGGGGTTCAATCCCCAAGCCAAGACCGCAACGATACTCAGAATCACCAAGATTCCGGATGCGGAGAAGTATTTATTTTTGTGTTTTATGATATCCATATTAAGCCGTTGATTCTTTTTCCTTGCTTGCGAAAAGACGAAGCATCGTCCGCGTAATGGTTATGGCAGAGAACATGCTTACGACAACTCCTATGAAAAGGGTGAGTGCGAATCCCTGCACAAAACTGGATGTGAAGTAATACAAGACTGCGGATGTTATCAGGGTACTCACGTTGGAATCCCGAATTGACGTCCAAGCCCTGCGGAAGCCTTCTTCGATGGCCGCTTTCTTACTGAGACCTTTCGCCAATTCTTCTTTCATGCGTTCGAAAACCAGGATGTTGGCATCTACCGCCATCCCGATCGAAAGAATGAACCCAGCAATGCCGGCGAGCGTCATAGTCACGGGAACAAGCTTGAAGATTCCGAGCGTCAAAGCGACATACATAAGAAGGGCGATGGAAGAGAAAACTCCCAGGGATCGGTAATATAAAATCATGAAGACCATGACGATTAAGGTGCCGATAATCCCTGCGAAGATGGCCTTATTGAGGGAATCTTCCCCGAAGCCCGGGCTCACGGTCTGCTGGTTCACAAGGTGAATGGGAGCCGGAAGAGCACCCGCATTGAAACGCTCTACCATGAGGCGCGCCTCATCCAAGGAAAAATTCCCCGTAATTTGGGCCGTGCCACCGGATATCCTACCTTGGACTACGGGTATTTCTATGAGTTCACTGTCGAGGAATATAGCCAGAGGACGACCCACGTTACGGGCGGTCAGTTCCTCAAAAATATCTGCCCCTTCGCTATTGAACTCTATTGTGACCTGGGGCTTCCCGGTCACATTATCAAAAACAAGCTGGGCACCGTTTACGTAGCGCCCGTTCAAACTGGTACTAATGAACTCGGGAGTGCTGGTTCCCGTCTCAGTGACTTCCTTGAATTCCAGAAAGGGAGTTTCCCCTATCTCTTTTACGGCCTGGTCTATATCTTGAATTCCGGCAAGTTCAACAATAATACGCTCCCCGCTGGCCGAGGTCTCGGTATATACCCGTGGTTCGCTCACTCCAAAAAGATTAACGCGGCGCTCTATGACGTCGCGTAATCCTCCGATCACAAAATCCTGATCCGTTGCACTGACAGAAGAAAGATCAATGTCATATGCAAGATAACTCCCTCCCGCGAGATCGAGTCCCAGGCTCCAGGGCCGGGCATCGCTTACCTGCCCCCATAAAGGCTGGTATACAAAGACCCCTGCCAGCAAGGAGAGGATAAGAACAGCTACGAACGTGAGCCGGGTTTTTCCCGAAGTCTTCATATGATTTTTGCGTTATCCAGTATAGAAGGTAGAAAGTATAAAATCAATGTCTCATTTCCAGAGCGCCGCGGATATGATTCTTTCGATCAGTCTCGGGAATGGAATGCCGGTGGCTTCTGCGGCTTTGGGAAGGAGGCTTTCGTTGGTAAGTCCCGGAATCGTGTTAATCTCGAGAACCGTAATATTTCCATCCGATTCGAGAATCATGTCTGTGCGGGAAAATCCCCTTGCGCGTATGGCCTTGTGCACTGCGACAGCCGTTTTCTGTATCCTTTTTATGATATGAGAATCCATGCCGGGAGGCGGAGTGACTTCAAGTGACGCCCCGGGAGTATACTTGGCCTCGTAATCGAAGAAGTGGCTGGATTGGGGAATAATCTCCGTGGGAAGGAGGGGGTAGGCACTTTCACTCCACCCGTGGTCCAGGACTCCACAGGTTACCTCCCGCCCCGATATGAACTCCTGTACGAGGGCTTCGCGTCCGAATAAGAATGCTTCACCAAGAGCGTGCTCCAGATCTTTCCTGTCTTTGCAGATAAAAACACCCACACTGGATCCCTGGTTGTTGGGCTTTGCCACGCAAGGGTATCCGAACGCCTGTTCGGTTCTTCGGATTACCTTTTCGGGATCCTCTTTCCATATGTGCTTCGAAACCAGTTCCGTGCGGGGAATACGGAGGCCTGCATCCCTGAAAAGCCTGAGGGAAATGAACTTGTTGATGCCTAAGGCGCTCGCCAGGGAATCCGATCCCGTATACGGCATGCTGTGATCCTCCAGAATGCGCTGCACTGTTCCGTCCTCCCCATATGTTCCGTGGAGGGCTATGAAGGTGCAATCGGACCAAGACTTCACTTCCTTGGGATCAATACTCCAAGATCCGGAGCGGTCAATGGATATTTTTGTAGGGCGGTGTCCGGATGATTCTAACGCATCCGAGACGGCGTCCCCGCTTTTCAGGGAGACTTCAAACTCGGAGGAGGGTCCTCCGACGAGGATAGCGACATGCTTGGTATTTGACATAGATGCTTATCTTTACTCTAGCAAATAGGTACCTCTGCTTCAAATATATTCAGCCGGGATATTTCCGGCTGAAAAATAATGGGAGGCCTACTCTAGGGGGTGGAATATCACGGGCTTATTCTCTCTGTCCGCTCCGTACTTGAAAAAATGCGGATCGTCCTCTGGAGATATGAAAAGTCTTTGATTGTCTGAAAAATATATTCTAATGCGGTTTCCGTTTACGGAAACTGAATGTATGACTGCTCCAATATTTTCTGCACCGCGCTGGATAATGCAACGGATAGGAAGGGCGTATTCCCCCCTTAAAATGGCCTCCGCTAGGGACTTCCAGTGCGATGTGCACAGGTCTCCCACGCTTCCCTGGTCATTTTATCCCCCTTTATTTATGAAATGCCTGGTTTCAGGATACCCCAGATATGGAGATGTGTCGAAAAGCCCTTAAATTCAGGTATAGGAATACTATGTTGATGCGGGGGTACTAGGACTTGAACCTAGAACAATGCTTTTGGAGAGCATCGTGTTGCCAATTACACCATACCCCCGTTGATCTCGAAGTTACTTCTTAGACTCCTTGTGGAGCGTCTTTTTCTTGCACCAGCTGCAGTATTTCTGGAGTTCGAGCTTTCTCTCCACCTGCTTCTTGTTCTTGTGTTTGTGATAGTTCACCCGCTTGCATTCCGAGCAGCGGAGGCGAACGATGTTATCCGTGAATTTTCCTTGTGCCATACGCAGTAAGATTAGGGTAAAACGCTTAAAGAATCAAGGCTATGCGTGAGCCAATGGTCGGATTCGAACCGACGACCTACTCCTTCATTTACACCTCTTTTTTATACGATGTGTTATGTAAGAGGATTAGACTGTATCTTTTTCCCGGAAATCCGGGAAACCCTTGTCAGTCGTTCGGGCGTTTTATCTGACGCCACGGTCTGAACCTACACTTGGTCTTTAACCGTTATTCGGGATTCACTAATCCGTTACCGAATTAGTGGGCAAAAAAAATGATTCACCATGGAGTTGCTCTACCAGCTGAGCTACATTGGCAAAAGATCTCCTAAAACCCTTCTCGCCTTTTTATTAGAAAAATAAATAGTTACTACACCAAATTCACTTTTCTTCCTGTATGTTCCTACAGAACCCTGGCGAGAAACAACAACCTTATTAAATTGTTCTTTTCCTATTTTAAGTTTTTTTATCCAAAAGTCTAGAGCCTTTTTTTCTTCTATATCCGAAAAAATTTGAAGGCCAAACTTCAAATTTTTTCTAGGGATTTTAAAAAAAATCCCTAAAAATTTTATGAACGTGTTCAAAAGTTCAGGGTCTGTGTTTCCCAAACGGATTGAACTCTCGTCAGCTTTTGTCCCCTCTCCCCAATAAAGCCCGAGTCCCATACCAAATAAGACAGCTTCAGAACGGCTTTTAGGTTTATGAAAAACAAAAGGATCTCCTCTGGGATTTTTCCTTACATAAACAGCTTCACTTATAGATCTTCGAGAGAAATTATAATAATTCATCCAATATGAAACTTTATTTACTGAACATCCAAATAATTCAGCTATTTCTTTCATTGACTTATTTTTATTAAAATAAAGCTTCCTTAAAGTTTCTTTTTTAATACTTCTCTTATTCATTTCTATTATATTTTAGCATAAAAAGTATACCTACTCCATGTAGGTAGAAGGTTTACCTAAATTATTCTTGGAGCCACCTCTCGGACTCGAACCGAGGACCTTCACTTTACAAAAGTGTTGCTCTACCAGCTGAGCTAAGGTGGCGAAACAAGGCTATCATACCCGCACACGGCGGGATTTTCAAATACCTTGGAGGAATTCTTATTTCTTCTTCTTTCTCAAAAAAGCCGGTATCTCCCAGGCTTCCTCGTCCCCCCCGGGAGACTTCTTTTTCTCCTGCTGTTTGGGCTGGGGCTTTCTCTCTTCTTTCCCTTCCTCGTCCTCTTCCTTTTTCTGATTCTCGTCCAGCACCAGAGTCTTGGGCTCGTCCTTGAAGAATAGGCTGGGAGTCTCGAAGCGGGGCGAGGGCGTGGACATGATGCCGCTGAATCCGGTGGCGATGATCATGACCTTGATCGCCTTGTCCTTGAGTCCCCGGTCCTGGTACGCGCCGAAGATAACCTTCGCGTTGGGATCGAGATTGCTTGTGACGGCTTTCGCGATGTCGTTTACCTCCGACATCCTGAGATCCTTCCCTCCCGCCACGCAGAAGAGAATGCCGCGGGCACCGTCCACGGAAATCTCGAGGAGTGGCGAATGGATGGCCGCGTTCACGGCTTTCATGCTTCGATCCTGCCCGGATGCCTCTCCGATGCCGATAAGCGTCGTGCCGGCGTCCTTCAGGATGGTTTTAATGTCCGCAAAGTCTATGTTAATGATGCCCGGAACGTTGATGAGTTCGGCGATTGCCACGACGGCCTGCTTCAGCACTCCGTCTATGAAGGCGAAGGCTTTGAGAAGCGGCGTTTCCTTGTCTATGAGGCTGAAGATGCGGTCATTGGGGATGATAAGCAGAGAATCCACTTTTTCCTTGATCCGCCCCAGCCCTTCCTGGGCGATGCTCGCCCGCTGGGACCCCTCGAATGAGAAGGGTTTCGTCACCATGCCGACGGTTAGAATACCTTTCTCCTTGGCGATCTCGGCGACCACCGAGGATCCCAGGGTTCCGGTTCCCCCTCCCATGCCGGCTACGACGAACACCACATCGGCTCCTTCTAAGACCTCTCCGATCTCAGAACGGTTTTCTTCGGCGGCCTGTTTGCCTATTTCCGGATTCATGCCCGCTCCGAGGCCTTTGGTAAGGGCCCGTCCGATGTATATCTTTTTGTGGGCAGTAACGCGGTCCAGGTCCTGCGCGTCCGTGTTGATAGCAATGAACTCTACGCCGCGCATGCGCTCACCCTCGGCCATGCGGTTTATAATGCTACCGCCGGCGCCCCCTATGCCCACCACTTTTATCTTGGTAATTACTTGGGATCCGGATCGGGGCGTCCTCTTCCGGGGTGCCGGGTCATCAGACTTCCTTATTGGAGATTTTTTCGCCTTCGCCGCCCTAGCCGGTTTGGAGGTCCTCTTCTTTTTTGTTGTTTTGGTTTTGTTCATGGAATAAGGTTTTCAAAAAAGTTTCTCATGACTCCCTTGATCCCGCGAGCCCGTTCATTCTCGAAATTGCCCCAGGATACGAGTCCCACGGCCGTGGAAAATACGGGATCATCCAAAAGCTCGCGGTGAGTGGGGTTCAGTATCTCGAAAGAATCGAGATTGGGGAATCCTATCTGGGTATGCAGCTTTAATTCACGTTTTACAAGCTCTGTCATGCCGGGAAGCTTGGTTCCCCCTCCCACAATGACGGCTCCTCCGGGCAACTGGACGTTGCGCCCCAGAACCTTCATCTCATTATTGATGAGTTCCAATATTTCCGCAAGACGAACTTCGATGATCTCTCCTACAAATCTGCGAGGAACCTGGCCCGTATTGCCTTCTTCGAATTCTTCAAGGTTTATAAGGTCTTTTTTGGAAATCTCCTTGGCGATGGCGTGACCGTAAGTGAGTTTCAATTCCTCGGCGGCATCTACGCTTATCTTGAGCCCCATAGCTATGTCGTTGGTAACATAGCCCATCCCTACAGGAATGCTTTTCGTGTACGAGACTTTATTCTCCTCGTACACAACGAATGAAGTTGTGCCAAACCCGAAATCTATAAGAAGAGATCCCAGGTCCTTCTGCCGCTTGGAAAGGACGGCTCTAGCCGAGGCGAAGGGATTAAAAATGAGACCCTCCACCCTAATTCCCACGCGCTCCAGAGTCTTTAGGAGGAGGGATACCTGGGGGGCGAACGATTCGATCATGAGAGTACTCACTTCCAGACGATGCCCCGTCATACCGAGGGGATCGTGTATATCCCCTACGTCATCCACGAAATACTCCCGAATGATGTTATGGAGTACCACATGATTGGGCTGGAGTTTCACGGCTTGGGATGCCTGGATCACGCGATCAATATCGTCTTGCTGGATCTCCCGGTCCGCCCGCGCTACTGCCGCGATACCCCGCGAGTTCCTGGCGTGAACCTGGCTACTGTTCATGTTCACGAAAACATTCTGGGTAGCCTTCTTAGAGATCTTCTGCAAATCCAAGACCAATTCTCTCAAAACCCGGGTGGCTTCATCCACATCAACTAAAACGCCCTTCTGAAATCCTTCTGAAGGGTGGTGGACCACAGAGACAACAGACAGCGTTCCATCGCGTCGCTCTTCAGCCACGATTCCCTTTATCTGATGGGATCCTATATCAAGTCCGGTAACGTATGATGGCATGCTTGTTTATTCCAAAAAAGAAAGGATTTCTGCTTCGGCCTGTTCCATGTTCATAGTATCACGCTTTTTATCATGGGTGTAGCCGAGAAGGTGCAGCAATCCGTGGATTGCGAAACGGTCGAGCGATTCCCCTCTTTCCGAGATTTCTTGGGGACAGAGGTATATTTCCCCGATATGTTTTTTTTCTACTTCAGGATGGGGAAAAGTTCCCGGGTCCGGAAAGCTCAGGACCGTAGTCGGACCCTCTTTTTCCCGGGATTTTTTATTCAACGCTTCCATCAAGGAAGGGGTAAATAAAAAGAGGTCTAAATGGATGTCCTTTTTCTTTAAAAAAATAAGCGCAGAGTGGAGTGTCTCTGCCGCGCGGTTTCCTTGTTGTTCCAAATCCTCAGTCTCTCCAGATACGGAAATGTCGTTGGTTTGATCCATCACTCAAGTTTTTCTTTGAGGAATTTTCCGACAAGTGCGGAATCCGCCCTTCCTCTTAAATCCCTCATGAGAACGCCCATGACTTTTCCGAAATCCTGAGGGCCCGAGGGTTCGATTTCCTTTATAACTTCGTCTATCTTGGACTTGATCTCTTCTTCGCTCATCTGGGGAGGAAGATACTCTTCCAGGATGGAGAGTTCTTGTTCCTCTTTCCTAGCAAGTTCGTCCCGTCCCGCTTTTTTGAATATTTCCAAAGATTCTTTCCTCTTTTTGGTCTCACGGGATAAAAGAGAAAGGGTTTCTTCGTCCGAAAGTTCTTCTTCTTTTCCAGAACTGCGTTTACGTATTACTTCATTATGCAAAGAAGCCAAAAGGCCCCGGAGCGTTTCCTGGGCAAGGGCGTTTCCCTCTTTTGAGGCCGCTAAAAGATCAGCGCGAACTTTTTCTTCTAAGGTCATGACCGTATTTTTTTAATTGCTTTATTTCTTGCTCTTTTTCCGCACGATGGAGAGCCTTTTGACGTCGCTTGGTGCGATTCTCCGGCCTTTCTTGAAAACGCCTCTTACGGACCTCCTTGAGGATGCCGCTGCGCTTCACGCGCTTACTGAAGCGATAAATAAAGGCATTGCTGCTCTCCCCTTCTTTTTTCTTCAATTTAATCATGAATGTTTTTTGATGGTTTCAAAGATTTCATCAATCGACTGGTTTGTTGTGTTGTTTACCACGGTATTTATGGATCCCCCTCCGTCATCCTTCCAACGCGGGATGAGATGTATGTGGAGATGATCCACTTCCTGTCCGGCTCCTTTCCCGTTATTGATACCTACAGTAAAACCGTTGGGACTCAGGGATTCCTCCAGGACCCTGAGAACTTTCCTGACTCCCGAGAACAGGAATATTATCGTGTCTTCCGGTATGTCTGCAAGTGTCTCGGAATGAACTTTGGGTATGACAAGCGTATGACCCGGAGCGCTCGGTTTCACATCCAAAAAAGCTTTGACATGCGCGTCTTCGTAGACGGTCTTGGAAGGTATCTTTCCTTCAACGATATTACAAAATATGCATTCCTCCATGTTATGATTTTTTCAGATTCCTCCGGACTCTCTCGAGAAGCTTATCAAGGACTACGGATTCCTGAGCTCCCGTCTCCAAATTCCTTATGATGGCGGTTTCTTCGAAAACTTCTTTCTGTCCTACTATGACAGCTACCTTGACTCGGGATTTTTCAGCGGCCTTGAGCTGGGCTTTCAGAGATTTTTTTCCGATGGATTCGGCGACCCCTATGTTGCACTCTCGAAGCATGTTGATGAGCTTGATGCTCCTCTTCTTTGCTTTTTCCCCTACGGCTATGAAGAAAACCTTCTCAAGCTTTCTGACTTTCGTTCCTCTTTCCTTCATAAGGGATACGACGAGATCGAGATTGACAGACATCCCAACTACGGGAACCTGACGTCCACACAGGGATTCCATGAGGTAGTCGTAGCGACCTCCCCGGGCTATCTCCTCCCCCGTCTTGAGGCGGACACTAATAGCAGCCTTGTTGCATCCCTCGAAATCGTTGAAAAGATAGGGATCGGGCTCATATACAAGCCCGTTGTCTTCAAAGAGCTCTAAAAGAGTCTTAAAGTGATTATTACAACTCTGGCAGAGATAATCAAGAATAATGGGAGCCGAAGCCTTAATTTCTTGGCATTTCTCCTGTAAACACCGGAAGCATTTGAACGTGCGCTTCTCATATAGCTTGGAACAGGAATTGCAGAGTTTTTTCTTGTGGGAATTGTAGTGGGACCTCAATTTATGTCTGTACTGCTCCCGGCAGGTACGACAACCGCCCATGTTCACGGCTACAGACACGTCAGAGATCTTCAGATTCCGGAGAAACTGGAGCGTAACCCCTAATACGGATACGTCATAAAAAGGATCGGAGGCCTCTCCTATGATATTGAATCCCCATTCGTGCATCTCGTGAGAATGCTGGGAACGGGAAGTGGGACGCCGTACCATGGCGCCGAACGAGAACGTCTTGAGGGGAGAGGAGAAATACCCCAGATGATGTTCATGATAACTGCGGAGGAGAGGTATGCGTCCTCCGGGGCGCAAAATCATCTTTCCCTGTCCCTTGAGGGAAAAGGCGTAAAGGCGCTTAAGTTCGAAATCTCTTTCCTTGTCCTCAAGGAAAGAATAGATTTCCATCTTTTCTATAGGAGGAGTTTCTGTGTAATAAAAATCATGGAGGTCGCTGACTTCAAAACCCTTGCGAATCACTTCCTGCCAGAGATGCCCGTCCTTGGGAAGTATGTCCTGCATCCCCCGTACCGAGGCGCAGGCATCAGACTGCGCAGATTTCCTCGAAACGGCTTTCTTCCTGGGGGTTTTTTGTAAAGTCTTTTTTTTCTTTGTAGCCATAAATTTAATACGCGGGGGCGGAGAATGCCTGTACGGACTCGATGGGCCAGAGGCGGATCCGGACGAGACCCACGATCTCATCACGGGTCACCGGACCCCAGCTGCGGGAATCAAAGCTGAAGCTACGATTGTCTCCCATGACGAAGTATTCGTCCTCGTTTAATACCACCTCAAAGGATCCCGGGGTCGTACCGCTGGAAAGGTAGTCCTCGTTGAGCGTTGCTTCTTCTTCCTGAGACACGACAACCTTCCCATTCTCAAGACTGACCTCCTCCCCAGGCAACCCTATGATGCGCTTTACATAAAAAGATTTATGGTCGCCGGGATACCGGAATACTACCACTTCCCCCCGGACAGGTTCCCTGAAACGGTATGTAAGTTCGTCTATTAAAAGATAGTTTCCGTCGTAAAAAGTGGGTTCCATACTTGCTCCGCTAACAACGAAAGGCTGTACGACGAAAGCTCGTACCAGCACCACCGCGACAACGGCTATGGCAACGGTTTCAATGATTTCTAAAAAAGACCAGAGGATTTTTTTCATGCTCGCGTGGGTATAAAAAGTGTGGGATAATTCTAGGAAACATGGACCAAGAATTCAACCCTAAAGAAATTCGTCTCATTCTCGGCATAGGGAATCCGGGGGAATCCTACACCCGTACCTACCATAACATAGGAATTCTATTTGTCTCCTCTCTGAGTGAAGCGCTCTGTCCAGAAACGAAGTTTAAAGACCATGCATCCGGTCTTTTTGAATATAAGAGATGCCTTGGCGCCTTGTTGGCTCGATCCCTGGTTTTTATGAACCAGTCTGGAAAAAGCGCATCCCGGGCCCAAAAATTGGCGGGGGGGGAATCCGATTCCATGCTGATCGTGCATGACGACAGCGATCTCGCTATCGGATCCTATAAGCTTTCCTTTGACAGAGGTTCTGCGGGACATCACGGAATCGATTCTGTTGTTGCAGCCCTCGGAACATCCGAATTCTGGAGGCTGAGAATAGGGATACGCGAACCGGAAAATTCCTCTTCTGCAGGTGATTTCGTATTGCAAAAAATCGCTCCTGATCACGAAGAGAGATTTGAAAAACTGTTTCAGGAACTTGTGGGAGTCGTGACATCCGAGAAGAACTCCTGATCCAATACGAACGTCATGGAGAACTGGACGGTATTCTGTCCCGTATCCGAGATGCCGAACAGCGGAAGTTCCACGCTTCCAAAGCCATCTTCCTTGGTAAGGGTGTTCTTAAATGTGAGCGCGGCGGAATTATTGGGAGCCTCGGCTATGATTCGAGCCGAAGATCCCCCGGATGTCAATTCTATGTTTTTTATTATTACTCCTCCTGCGTCAGCTAGGGCGAAGAACCTGTCAAAGAATCTGGATAGATTTACCGAGGTCGAAAATTCTGAAGTAAGTCCGCTTACCAACGCATTGAATTCCGTGGCCCGGTCATACAACAAGGAAAGCTCTTGGGTGTCTACTTCGGATTTTGAAGCGAGGATTCTGGTCTGAAGATCTTCTTCATAGTTGTTAAGAAAATATGCCGAGATGCCGAACACGACGATGAAAAAGGCGAACACAAGAATGAGAACGTTCCTCCATAAATGAACAAAGCTTAGAAGATGTTCCTGGAAAAATATCTCTGCGGACGTCTCTGAATTCAAATTGATACGATTATCTCCGGTAGGACTCAGCTCTCCCCGAAGAGCTGCCCCCCACACGACGTACCACGCAGGCGTAAGCTTCTCGGAAGAAACCGAGATGGGCATAGAGGAGAAGGGGAAATTCTGTAAAATCAATTCACGGATCTCTCCTTCAAATCCGGGAGCCACAATAAGAGCTTTCTCAAAGCTTTCCTTGAATTTGCTGGAAGAAAAGTTCAATACCTTCTGAATTTCCGAAACCACTACCCTGTTAAAAACTTCCCTAGATATCTGGCTGTCTTCTCCTTGTATGGATTTCCAAGAGCGGAAATAATTGAAGGAAAGCCTGTTATTCCGAAGTATGGAGAGATCCAATCCATCGCTTGATACATAGATAAGGAGTGTCGATTCTTTGGAAGGTGTTAGGGTTTTTTGGACAAGATGGGCCAATGCCAAGCCGGGAAATTCAAAAACCACGACGTGGAAACTCGCTTTCAAGAAAGCCTCCCGGAACTCATCCACCACCGCACGGTCCACAAAAGCCCCGAACAGTTCATACTGCGTGGGATTTTTTTTGATAACCTGCCACCCCGAATACGTTTTTTCCGAAGGCATGGGAGATACCATCTTAAGATTGAGGTCGGCGGACTCTTTTAATTCTTCTTGCCCTATGTTGGGTACGGAAAAACTCTGCGAATACACGAGCTCGGAAGGCAGGGTTACTACGATCTGTAAATTCTTACTTTCCTTCTCCGGTTCAATTGCTTCATGGAGCTTGCGCAGAACTGCAATAAATTGATCCCTGTTTTGTATGCGTCCATCCGACATAACACCCGGAGGGAAACGAAAGAAGAGGGTTTTGGGTTTTCCCTTCTCGAACAGAATATATTGTATACCGGCATTTGTAAGCTGAGCTCCCCCGATCTCGGGTTTCGAACTAAGTCGTTCCAAAAGATAGGGTATCTTTTCCAAGATTTTAAGAGATTTCTTCATAGTGTCATTCTTCTATTGCTTCCTCGCTCACGGATTGGAATGAAAGAGACCCTGTCGTGGTGTTTACAAGAACTGTTCCTACGAATTTTTTCTGCCTGGTCAGGGAAGAAGCCAGGCTCGTTACCGTATATACGTATCGTTCTGCAGCCTCGTCCGTAGTCCGACAAACACTGACAGTTGCGGAGTCGGAGCCTACCGGAACGGAATATGAATAAGGGGAATCGCATGAAGTGGAGGTGAACTCCTTGTCTCTGGCGATCCGAGCGAAAGCATCGTAAATTCCCGCTCGGGATGTGGCGCTTGCCCGCTGAGAAAGGCGCTCACCGAAGCCAGACGTGTTCAGGAAATATGTCACCACGGATCCCGCAATGGCGACCTCAACGATAATGCCTCCTATAAGAAGTACGAAGGGCAGTGTTATCTGTCCGCTGTCTCCGCGTCTCGATATGACCCGCATGATACCACTATATCAGAACAGGGTTTATTTTTCACTGGAGAAAACCTCCTTTCGGAAGGAGGTTTTAAGACCGGGAAGAGATTTTTGCGACCCGCACCCTGGTCTGAGGCTGGCGGTGACCCTTAGTTTTCCTATACCGGGTTTTGGAATGATAGCGAAATACAATCTTTTTTCTTCCCCGTCCCTGTTCGGTCACATCCGCACTCACGGATACCCCCTTGAGGTACGGGGTTCCTACCTTTACGGTCTTTCCGTCTGAGATTAAGAGGACCTTGTCGAACGTGACCGTTTCCCCCGGATCTCCTGGGATGCGATCTACGGTAAGGGTCTCTCCTTCTTCAATTTTATGCTGGTTCCCCCCCAGTTCGATAATTGCAAACATACGTTTTTTATACCTCCCCACGGTATCACCGGATGAGAAAAAAAACAACCCCTCTCCTGAGGAGAAGGGTCGTTTTACGGGTTTCTGAACTATTCGTGATGATCCTTTACCTTCTCGATCAAGGATGTCGCGTATTCCTTTCCTCCGAGACCGAATGCGATGCCGCCCGCCAAAGCAAGCATGGCGACAAATCCGGTTACGAGGGCATTAATAATGGAGACTGCGACCCCCAGCTGAGAAAGCGCTGCAAAGAAACCAAATACCACAACAGCCCACCATGTGAGCGATCCCAAAAACTTGGATGCTTGGAGCTTTGCGCTTTTCACAGATGCATGCACGAGCCGCTTCAAGAAGTTTGCAATGAGAACGGTGGCGAGCATGATGAGAACCGCCACGACTACATTAGGAATGTAGAGGAGGGTTTCCTGCAAGAAGCTCGACAGGGAGTAAAACCCGAGAATATCGGATGCTGCGAGGAGGAAAACCACCACGAAGAACCAATATACGAGCCTGCCGAAGAACTTGGCGCTGTTAAGCTCCATCCCCGCCCGCTGGAAATACTCGTGAATGCCGAGACCCTTGAGTCCCTTGTCGAGCTTGATCGCGGAAACAATCTTCTCGACGAGCGCCCCGAGTCCGGCGGCAATGATGAGTCCTACAATGAGGACGATAAGCGCGCCAATGACATTCCCCAGCGTTACGACCGTTCCGGCCCACAAGTTCTGAAGCGAACCGACGATTACTGATGTCCAATCTTGGATAACCATATGCAAATATTACTGTGCTGTATTGTATTACGTCTTTCTGTTTAACCGACCTTTAAAATGGTTATAATGCCTACATATTATACCAGAATGAAAAAACGCTACAAAGTGAATCTGCACGCGCATACGGGAGACGACCCCAAGGATGCGATTCCCTACTCCACATTCGAATACATTGATGACGCGAAGGAAAAGGGGTTCGACGCCATAGCCGTGACGTGCCACGATCTTTTCGTGGACAATCCCGAGTATATATCCTACGCCCGGGAACGCCGCATTGCGCTTATTCCGGGCATTGAAAAGCTCGTGGAGGGAAGAGACGTGGTCATTCTAAATGCGGATAAAAAGGTAGAGGACGTGGATACGTTTGAGAAGCTCTACATATACAAAAGGGAGCATCCGGATATATTCATTCTGGCCCCTCATCCTTTCTACCCGCCTCCTTTTTCCTCTTTGAGGAGTCTGGCGCGGAAGCATATCGATGTCTTTGACGCCATAGAATTCTCCTGGTTCTATTCCAGAACCTTCAACTGGAATCCCAGAGCCGAACGGCTGGCGCGGAAATACGGGAAGCCGTTCATCTCCACATCCGACACCCACGACCTCTCCTGGCTGGAATATTCCTTCTGTCTCGTAACCGCGGAAGATTCCTCTCCGACATCTCTTTTCCGGGCCATACGCGAAGGACGGATCGAAAACAAGACATCTCCCAGAAGATTTTTCCGGGAGATGGCGGTGAGTGCTTTTCAGGTAGAAATACGAAAAATATTTAATTAAGGGTCTAAGCGGCGCATAAGAGCCAGATCGCTTTCCCGAAGCTGGGAAAGTATCTCCATTTCGGGATTCAGGGCTATGGTCTTTCCGAGATACTGCCCCGATGTGAAATGCGGCAGAAGCACGTAGTCCGCTCCGTGTTCGTACAGGATCTTCGCTTCCTCCTCCGTATCGGAACGGAGTATCGTTTTCGGTTTTTTGTCCAAGAGGTTCACGCGGGCGAGAAGCCCCAGGTTGTCTTCGAGCTTGGGGCTTGTGGAAATGAGAAGTCTGGCATCTCTGACGCCGGCGCTCTCAAAAATTTCTTCATCGCTAATATCCCCGAACAGAACGGCGTATCCCTTGCGCTTCATGCGGTCCACGGCATCGGGATCGAAATCGATGATCAAAAGATCCTCCTTCGGGAGTCCCAGGGCGACGCTCTCGCCTGTCCGGTGGCACCCGACGAGCACGACGGATTTTCCGTCTTCCTCGGAGAGAGATTTTTCCTTGGTGTTCTTGCGCTCGAAGATCTTGAGGAGGCGGGACAGGAGTTTGAAGACCTTGTCCGCGTGGACGATCAGGTACGTCGAGAGGGCTATGGTGATGATTCCGATAGCGGTAATGAGCGCGAGAACCTGGTCCGTGATGTGCCCGAGCTTTACGCCCAGGGCTCCCAGGACGAGGCTGAATTCGGATATCTGCGCCACCGTGACGCCCGCGAAAAAGCTGGTCCTTCTGCGATACCCCATGATCCCCATGAGCACGAGGACGATGAGGGGGTTTCCGATGAGAACGAACAGCGACAGCACGACGATGGGCGTCGTAAGGCCCGCAAAATTCGAGATCACGACGGACGATCCGAGGATTACGAAGAAGATGAGAATGAAGAAATCCCGGAGGGAGCGTATCTTGTGCGATATCTCGAAATGCTCCGAGGAATTGGCGAGCGCGAGTCCGGCCAGGAGCCCCGCAATCTCGATGGAGAACCCTATCTTGTCGATGAAGGCCGCGAGGAGGAAGACCCAGGCAAGGCTTGTCAAAAACAGGAGCTCCTGGGAACGGGCCAGCTTGTCGAAGATGAGCGGAAGAACCTTCCTGCCGAGCCAGAGCATGACGGCAAAAAGGAGGATGCCTTTTCCCACGGTCAGAACAGCCGTGAGAGCGATGTTGGAAGACCCCGAACCGATGCCGGAAAGGAGGATGAGCGCCAGGACGGCGATGACGTCCTGGACCAGGAGGAATCCGATGCTGATCTTCCCGTACAGGCTTCCGATCTCCCGGCGGTCCGAGAGAAGCTTGACCACGATAATAGTGCTCGAGAACGTGAGGGCCACGGCTATGTACACGGATGTCAGGGGGTCAAATCCCAGGAGGAAATGCGTGATGCCGAATCCGAAAAGAGACGTGAAAAGCACCTGCCCGACGCCCACGATAACGGACGTCTTCCCCACGAGGCGAAGGGATGTGTAATTGATCTCGAGTCCAACCAAGAACAGCAGGAACATGATGCCGAGATCCGCGAATACCTGGAAAACTTCGCGGTTTTCCACTTCGATGAACCCGAAGTAGGCCACGACGAGCCCCGTCGCGATGTAAGCCAGGATAACCGGCTGCTTCAAAAGCTTCGCGGCCACTCCCAGTATGGCGGCAACAAGAATGATGATCGCCAAGTCGAATAATCCTGCTCCCATATGGGAACATCATAGCATATTCCCCCGGAAAGGAAGCGTGCTTGACCGTCCTATGTTTTGGGTATATATTCATAATATGGAAAGGTCGGAACCAAAAACAAATTCTAATACCATGCCGAGATTCGACAGGACCGGCCCCCTGGGACAGGGCTCCGGAACCGGGCGGGGCCTGGGCCCCTGCGGGAAGGGACGGGGATTCGGCCTCGGGAGATCCGCCTCTTCAAAAGATGCGCTTGCTTCCCTCAAGGCGCGGGAGCAGGCTCTGGAAGAAGAGCTGGACGCCGTCCGGAAGCAAAAAGAATCCCTGGAAAACTGAACCCATGCCGAGACCCCGACTTCGCAGAAAAATACGGTTTCGCCCGGATGTAACGTACTTCAAGCCCACTGGCATACCTCTGAAAGAACTTGAGGTTGTGGAGCTTTCCGCCGAGGAAACGGAAGCTTATCGGCTTCGCCATATTGAGAACCTGGAACAGAAAGATGCGGCGGAGAAAATGCATACGTCCCAAAGCACCTTCCAGAGAATACTGGATTCCGCATACAAGAAAACGGCCGATGCCCTGATCCGCGGGAAAGCGATACGAATCGTTACGGAAACGTAAAAATATCCGGAAGCAAAAAACCACTGGCATTGTTCAGTGGTTTTTGTGCTTTCGGGTAGTGGACCGTAGCGGAGTCGAACCGCTGACCTCGTCGATGCGAACGACGCGCTCTACCAGCTGAGCTAACGGCCCCTTATCACATTCTTGAGTGTAGAAGAGAGAAATCCTGTTTTCAAGCTAGGAATGCTGGAACCCGAGCTTCTCGAGAACCGTCGAAGATTCAAGGCTCTCGTTTGCGACAACCCAGCGGTACAGAAGCGGACTCACGAGAAGGGAGAAGGCAACGTTTCCCGCCAGGTGGTACAGCGTGAAGGGAATCTGCCCGACGAGGGCCTCCGTGAAAGACTGTCCGAAAAATAGGGGTCCCACGGAAAGACCTGTGATGGCATCGTACACAATGGTGCCGATGATTCCGTATGCGAGATAGTTAAGAGGCTTGCTTTCCCGGTTTTTGAAAAAGAAGTGGGCTCCCACGCCCAAGATGCCGAATGCAGTGGCCGTAACCGCCGTCCAAAGGCCCATGGTTCCGGTCAGGACATCATAAAGGAGAATGCTTCCGGCCCCGAAGAGAAGCCCCCCGGTCCATCCGAACCGCTTTGCAAACGGCATCTGGGAAGCCAGGACCGGCTCAATATTGGGAACGCGGAACGGGATGAGGCGGATTCCCAAGGTGATTCCCCAACCGACAATGAATTTTATCCAGGATGCGGAAAAAGATTTTTTCATGGGTTCTTATTCTACCAACTTTTCGGCATAATGCTATACTGATGTTCGAAGATTATTTTGCCATGCGAAAATTATTTGTTCTCCTGCTCATCCTTCCGTTCCTGGTTTTCCCGGCGCATGCGGGGGGCCAAACGGAACCCCATCCCGTAACCGTATACTTTTTCTGGGGGGAGGGGTGTCCCCATTGCGCCAAAGAAGAGGCTTTTTTGGAAACGCTCTCGGACCGGTATTCCCACATCACGGTCCGCGACTTCGAGATATACAATGAAAAGGACAACTTAAGGCTTCTCCAGGACCTCGGAAAGCGCCTGGATGCGGACATCTCGGGCGTCCCCTTTACGCTCATCGGGGAGGAGTATTTCGTAGGGTACAACAACGACCAAACCTCGGGGAAACATATTGAAGACTTGATACAGAAATACTCCTATACGGAGTATTCGGATCCTTTTCTTTCTATCTCAAGCGAACCGGAAGAAAACGGGAATGAAGCGTCTGTTATCCAGACCGGGAATTTTGAAAACTTTTCTCTCCCCTTTTTCGGAGACATGAACCTTTCCTCTTTGTCTCTCCCGGTCCTTACGGCCGCCTTTGGGATCGCGGACGGATTCAACCCCTGCGCCATGTGGGCGCTTCTCTTCCTCATAACCCTGCTTCTCGGCATGGAAAACAAGAGGAGGAGGTGGGTTTTGGGATCCATTTTCATAGCGGTGTCGGGAATCTCCTATTTCCTCTTCATGGCCGCCTGGCTGAACCTGTTCCTGTTTATCGGGTTTATCGTCTGGGTGCGGGTCCTCATAGCCTTGATAGCCTTGGCAGGCGGAGCTCATAGCATACGGGATTTCTTCAAGAACCGGGGAGCGGTATGCGAGACCACGAATGAATCGCAGAAGAAAAAGATAACCGCATCTCTGGAGCGGTTCGTGCATGAGAAGAACTTCTGGATTGCAGCAGGAGGCATCACGGTTCTCGCCTTTGCGGTGAACCTTATCGAGCTTGTCTGTTCGGCAGGATTGCCGGCCGTTTACACACAGATCTTGGCTTTGAATGAATTGTCTACGATCCACTATTATCTGTATCTCCTTCTCTACATCTTCTTCTTCATGCTGGATGACCTCGTGATATTCTTCGTGGCCATGGTCACGCTCGAGGTTACAGGCGCAAGCGGAAAATACGTGCGCTGGGCCCGCCTTATCGGAGGGGTCTTGATGGCCGTCATCGGGATACTCTTGCTCGTGAAGCCTGAGTGGCTGATGTTCGGATAAGTTTGTCGGGCCGCCGGGAATCGAACCCGGTCTACACGCACCCGAAGCGTGCGTACTACCGGTATACTACGGCCCGTAACACGAACTCGTTATATCATACTCCCGAAAGGAGCGCTACTTCACAAAATACTTCTGCTTCATGGCGGCCTCGATTCCCTCCTCCACCTCGTCCCGTTTCTTCCTGGCCTCTTCCGCAAACTGTTCGAGCTTCTCGTCGGAGAGCTTTCCCAGCTCTTTTACCCTGTCCGAAAGATAAGAAACCGTGTTCCTCTTGGGATCGTCGATAACCTCCTCCAAGAGAATGTGGAGGATCTGTCCCACTTTGGGTCCGGGGGGGATATCTAAGATATGCATAACTTCCTCTCCTCGGACGGCAAGCATCTTGGGATGGATGGGGTCGTGCTTTACCTTCTCGATCATGAAAAGCAGGTGTCTCAGCTTGTACGGAAAGGCCTTCGGGACGTCGGATCCGATGCGGTCGGCCTCCCGGACCCGCATAATGTCGTCGATATTCTCCGGACCCACGCGGGCCAAAAACCTCCGCACTCCCGCAGCGCTCACCTCGCCCACGTTGTAATAGAACATGTGGTAGCGGATGAGATGGCGCACGTGGTCGATAAGTTCCCTTGAAAACCGGAGGCGCTCCAGCATCTGCGGAACCATCCGCGCTCCCACTACCTCATGCCCGTGGAATGTTGCGCTCTCCCCTTTTCCGTGCTTCGTTCTCGGCTTCCCTATGTCGTGCAAGAGAGATGCAAGGCGAACGGGAAAAGAATATCCTTTCTCTGCGGTATACCCCAAGGCTCTCACGTTGTGTTCGAAAACCTCGAACTTATGATGCTTGTTCTGCTTGCACCCGATTCCCTCTCGGAGTTCCGGCATAATAAACTGCAAGAGTCCGAATTCCTCGAGGCGGAACATGCCGTCCGCGGCGCGGGGCGTCATGACAAGCTTCTGAAACTCGTCCCGGATGCGCTCTTTGGCGATCCTCTCGAGAAGGGGCGCGAGATCCTTCAGGGCTTCGGCCGTTGATTCCTCTATGGAAAAGTCGAGCTGGACCGAAAAACGCACGGCCCGGAGAAGCCGGAGGGCATCCTCCTCGAACCGCTTCCGGGCGTCCCCCACGGCCCGGATTTCCTTTGCCTCGAGATCTTTCAGGCCTCCGAAGGGATCAATGATGTCTTTTTCTTCATTCCCAAGATCTATAGCCAGGGCGTTCACAGTAAAGTCCCGCCGGGATAGGTCTTCTTCTATGGTGTCCACGAATTCCACGTCATCCGGATGCCGGGCGTCGGAATACTTCCCTTCCACGCGGAACGTCGTGACCTCCACGATCTTGAGCGAAGGATCCTCCGACTCCGTCTTGATCCCCACGGTGCCGAATTCGTTCTCGTATACCGTGTCCTCGAAGGTTTTCTGGATGTCTTCCGGCTTTGCGTTCGTGGCTATGTCCCAGTCCTGGGGTTTCTCTCCCAGAACCAGGTCCCGGACGCATCCTCCCACGAGGTATGCGGCATATCCGTTTTCTATGAGTTTCTGGCTCACGCCCTGGACTTCGGGAGGTGCGGAAAAATCCTTCATACAAACCAATTGTATGACAATTTGACGGGGTTTTCTAATCCTCATACTATGGAGATGGCTTTTGCGCCCGTGGTGAAACGGATATCACGACGGCCTTCGGAGCCGCTATTGGGGGTTCGAATCCCTCCGGGCGCACATGGATACCGAGATCGAAATAAAGTTTGCGGACATAAATCCGGAAGGTTTCCGGGAGAAGCTCCGGGAGGCGGGAGCCAGGCTCGAGCATCCGGAGATACTCATGCGCCGGAAAGCCTTCGACTATCCCGACTGGAGGCTGGAAAAGAAGGGGGGCTGGGCGCGCGTGCGGGACGAAGGCCAACAGACAACCATGAGCTACAAGCAACTGGACGACCGGACGCTCCACGGAACCAGGGAAATCTCCGTCACGGTGGGCGACTTTGAAAAAGCCTGTGTATTTCTCCAGTCCATAGGATTGGAAGAAAAGGCGTATCAGGAAACAAAGCGTGAGAAGTGGACGCTCCGAAATGTGGAAGTCACGATAGACACGTGGCCCTGGATTCCTCCTTTCGTCGAGTTGGAAGGAACATCCGAAGAATTTCTCAGAGAGGCTTCCAATCTCTTGGGATTCGAGTGGGAAAAAGGTATGCACGGGAGCGTCGAGACCGTCTACCAGATGCATTATGACTTCACGGAATCCGAGATAGACCACTGGAAATCCATCGTGTTCTGCCCTCCGCCGGAATGGCTTCTTGCAAAGAAGAAGGTTTGAGAAAATTCGGTTGACGAATTCCCCCCCACCCATTAATTTTAGAGGTGCAACCCCCCATAGCTCAGTTGGTAGAGCACCGGTCTCTTAAACCGTGGGTCCTAGGTTCGAGTCCTAGTGGGGGGACTATGATAGACACGGCAGTCATCGCGGCGGCGGGAAAAGGAACGCGCATGCTCCATCTCGCAGCCAACAAGCCCAAGCATCTCATCCGGGTCAACGACCGGCCTTTTTTGTATTACGTCCTAAAAAACCTCCAGGAGGCGGGCATCAAGACCATGATCCTCGTCGTGGGGCATAAAAAGGAGGAGATGGAGAAGTTCGGGGAGAAGTACAAATCGGAATTCGACATCCGCCTGGTGGACCAGTTTGAAGTTGCGGGTACGGAAAAATACGGAACCGCTATCCCCGTACAGTGCGCGAAGGATTTCGTGGGAGGAAAATCCTTCATGGCCATCTTCGGGGACAATATGTACTCCCCCCGGGACATTGCCGCGCTCATGCAGGAGGACGAGTACAACTACATCAGCGGATTCCGGCACGAACATCCGGAAAAATACGGGGTACTGCTCACCGAAGGCGAGTTTTTGAAGGACGTCATTGAAAAGCCGAAGGGATTCGTCTCGGATCTCATCAATACGGGCCTCGCAAAGTTCACGCCCGAGATCTTCGAGGAATTGGACCGGGTCGGGGTATCCCCCCGCGGGGAATACGAACTCACGGACGCCATCCGGTCCCTGGCCGGGAAAAAACGGGTTAAAGTGAAGGAGATATCGGACTACTGGTTCGATTTCGGAAACCCGGGCGATATCTTCAAGGTATCCCGGTTCCTGGAAAACCTGGAATAAATTTTCCGCTTCATAAGAAGGATGAATCCGTATAGACTAAGAGTACGGCTATGCTTTCTTTTGACACTTCCCTTGAAAAGGTCCGCGGCGTGGGTCCGCGGTTTCTCTCGCGCCTCAAAAAGCTCGGGATGGAAACGGTGGGAGACCTTCTCTACCATCTTCCCCTCCGGTACGAGGATTTTTCGGAAATGCGGAACATACGCGACCTCGAACCGGGCCAGGAATGCACCGTGCAGGGGACGGTGGAAAAAATAAGCGTGCGCAAGGCCTGGACGCGTAGGTCCATGTCCGTCATAGAGGCGGTGATCTCGGACGGAACCGGGAAGATATCCGCCGTATGGTTCAACCAGCCGTATATAGCCAAGTCTCTCACGGAAGGAACCCGGGCAAACTTTTCGGGCAGGATACGAAAATCCAAAAAGGGAGAAATACAGCTCTCAAGCCCCATCTACGAAATTGTGCGCGGCGGCGAGACGCGCCATACGGCGCGTGTCATACCGGTGTATGCCCAGACAAGAGGTCTGACGTCCAAAGGGTTCCGGTTCCTCATCAAGCCGCTTCTCGAATCGGTCAGGATGCCCGAAGAATTCCTGCCCGGGAAAATACTGGAAGAACAGGATCTTCCTCCCTTGGAAGAAGCTCTGCGCACGGTCCACTTTCCGGATACGGAAGAACGGGGACTGCAGGCCCGCAGGAGATTCACGTTCGAAGATCTCTTTCTTTTGGAGCTCAGGCTTTTGGAAGAGAAGATACGCGCCCGAAAACAGGAGGCTATAAGAATACCCGCAGATATCTCTAAGATACGAGATTTTCTGGAAAAGCTCCCTTTCAAGCTTACGCCCTCCCAAAAGAAATCTCTGTGGGAGGTCGTGCAGGATATGGATGAGGATTTTCCCATGAACCGCCTGCTCCAGGGAGACGTGGGTTCCGGAAAAACCATCGTGGCCGCGGTCGCTTCCCTGCTTGTAGCAAAAAAGGGTCATACCGCGGTCATCATGGCTCCCACGGAAATCCTGGCCCGCCAGCACTACGAGACCTTCCGGAAGATCTTTCCGGATACGGAAGAGGGCATAGCCCTTTTCACGGCTTCCGAATCCCGTATTTCGTACGGACCCGACCTCGAAACGGAGAAAAAGAAGCCTGAGCTCAGGGAAGACATAGAAAAAGGGGGGGTTGGCATCGTGATCGGGACGCATGCTCTCATCGCCGGCGGTAAATCAAAATCCTTGTCGTTTCCCTCTCTTGCGCTCGTCACGATAGACGAACAGCATCGGTTCGGAATACGCCAGCGATCCCGCCTTCTCGAACGAAAGGGATCCGTTCCCCACTTCCTCTCCATGTCCGCAACGCCCATTCCGAGAACCCTTTCTCTCACGATCTTCAGCAACCTCAACCTCTCGCGCATCGCGGAGCTGCCCAAGGACCGCAAGGAGGTCGTCACAAAGGTCATACCGCCTGCAGAACGTAAAGAGGCATACGCGTTTATACGGAAGGAGATAGAGAAAGGCAGGCAGGCATTCGTAGTCTGTCCCCGTATTAACCCTCCGGAAGAAGAGATGCTAACTCCTCAGGAGATAGAGAAGTTGAACGTGAAATCCGTTACGGACGAATTTGAAAGGCTTTCAAAGGAAATATTCCCCGATCTTGAAATCGCCATGCTGCACGGAAAGATAAAGCCCGCGGAAAAGAACCGGGTCATGAAAACTTTTGCGGACAACGGCATCCAGATACTCGTATCCACGTCCGTGATTGAGGTGGGAATTGATGTGCCAAATGCCACCGTCATGATGATCGAGGGAGCAGACCGGTTCGGCCTCGCACAGCTCTATCAGTTCCGAGGCAGGGTCGGGAGAGGAGAGTATCAGTCGTATTGTTTTTTGTTCTCGGATTCGGAATCCTTAAAAAGCAAGGAGAGGCTCCTCTCAATCGTAGAAGCTAAAAACGGCCTCGAGCTCGCAGAGCGGGACCTGAAGCTCCGGGGACCGGGTGAGTTTTTGGGGGATATCCAGACCGGGATGCCAGACCTTGCCATGAAGGTCCTGCAAAATCCGAAACTCGCACTGGGAGCCAAACGGTATGCCGAAAAAATACTGGGAGAGGATGGGAATCTCTCTAAATACCCCCGCATACGGAAACGCCTGGAAAGTTTTTCAAAAAGGTTGCACTGGGAATAGTTGCTTTTCTATCCGGTACATATAACACTGAGAACACTTCCGGGCCGTAGTATACCGGTAGTACGCATGCTTTGGGAGCATGTAGACCGGGTTCGATTCCCGGCGGCCCGACTAGAACGATTCGTCAAATTCCCTCATTTTATCAAGGAATTCCTGGTTCAATTCATTAATGGATGCGATTTTCGCGTTTACAGCGCGGAGACTGGACGAAACGCGGGACTTATTCTCGGGGGTGCCATTTCCGACGACCGTACGCAGATCTGAAAGGAATTTCTCTAACTGTTCGGTGTATCCCAAAAACTCATTGACAAGGGACAGCTCCGTGGCAATTGCTTCGTAGGCTATCTGGATCCTCTCTATCGAGCCTATCTCTCCCAGGGATTCCGTAAGCGCCTGAAGGGTTCTAGAAAGTTCAAAGGCTTTGCCGTGGGCCTGGTCATTGATATCTTCGGCCTGATCTATAAGCCTGAAGGCTTCGGCTTTTCTGCCTTGATCCACCAGACGATTCACTTCGGAAATGCTTGAAATAGCAGCTGAGGTAAGTTGTACAATTTCCTGGCTGGTGGAAGCGGCTTCCCTGCGGGCTTCCGTGAAACTAGCCGGAGGTTCATTGCTGGAACCTTCTACGCTCATAAAAACGTAGAAAAGGACGGCTGTCACACCAAGTACCGCTACCAGCGCGATAAAAGTATATTTTATAGTCTTCTTATTCGACATATTTTCAATAGTAGGAATCATATCACAGGACCCTAAACGAATCTATAAGAGCGAATCTATTGCATAAACCCGGGTCGTGTGAGAGAATTTCGAAGGAAGCGGGCATGGTATAATGGCTATTATGTCACCCTTCCAAGGTGAAGATGGGAGTTCGATTCTCCCTGCCCGCACGGATTTCCGCTCTTTATTCTACGTCAAAACCCCTGTAACGTTACAGGGGTTTTTCGGCGTATAGAGCGGGTTACGGGGGTTGACGAAACAAAGCCGTGCCTCCATCGTTATATAGTATGCAGGAAGAACAATTGATCGTTCAAAAAGCCCAACAAGGTGAGAGGGAGGCCTTCGGGGTCCTCTATGACCGCTACCTGCCCAAGATCTATCGCTTTGTGCTTATTAAGGTAAGTAAACGCGATGATGCAGAGGATATAACCCACCAGGTTTTCCTAAACGCATGGCAGAACATCCGGTCATACAGACATCGGGGATTTCCCTTTTCAAGCTGGCTGTATCGCATCGCTCGGAATATGGTGATAGATTTCTACAGAACCAGAAGGAGCCATGCGGATATTGAATCGGTTCCGGAAGAGTTTCTGGTACATAATTCAGGTTCTCTGGAGTTCATGGATACGAAGATAGAACTTGAATTGGTAGCGAAGTCAATACGGAAGCTGAAGGACGACGAGCAGAATATTCTTCTCCTTAAGTTTGTCGATGAGCTTTCGAGCAAAGAAATTGCCAATATCATAGAAAAAAGCGAAGGTGCCGTGCGTGTCATGCAACATAGGGCTTTGAAACAATTGCGATCCATAATCTATGAAGAACGACGTAACAAGACAACTAAAGAGATTTAGGGAAATTCAGCCCGAGTCTCAATTTCAAGCTCATTCCAAAGAGCTTATTTTGGGAACCAGGCAGAAAGTTAGTCTTTCTTACCTTTTCAGGAACCCTCTGACCGTTGGTTCTGTCGCCGCTGTGGGGGCGTTCGCATTACTACTGGCCACCGTTTTGATAACCCAGACAGGGAATGCTCCAACCTTATCTTCTTTGGATAAGGCAGGAGAACTGGATCAGGAGCTTAATGAGCTCACTATCAGCATCCAGTTGAAGGAGATTTCGTACCAGGATAGTGCTAATCAAACCATTGCTGCGGCTATTGATGAGATCATCGATGGGAAAGCCCGACATTTGAACCAGAACATCCTAAGGGAAGAGCAGGAACTTTTGGGATCGTTTGATGAAAATGAAAACGAATACGTCGAAGGCCTGTTGAACCATGTAATATTTTAATGCGCGTACTAAGAAAAACAGGTAGGATTCTCTTCCTCTTCGTACTTTTGGGAGGATTTCTTTTGGTTGGAAATGAAGCTCAAGCACAGTCTGAAGCAAGCAAAAAAGCCCTGGAGAGCGTAAAGGAGAGCGTATCCGTGCTTGTAGAAGCCAAAGACGAGGGGAAAACGGATAATGTCGCCTTCCGGATCGAAGCCTATAAAAAGGTTCTGGATTTCTCTATTGAAGAAGCGAAGGATCTCAAACTGAAGCTTCTTGTAGACGAATCGAATGCTACTACAACACCATGGAAAGAAGTTTCTGTAGATACACTGAACGAGCTCATATCTTTCTACGAAGGAGAGGAAGAATATGTGAGAGAAACAGAAAACGTACTATTGGAAGATATACAGAAACGGGCCGAGGAATTGAAGAATCTTCGAGAAAGCATTTACCTACCTCTGGAGGAAGAAGTTCGAAGCTTTTTGGCTATTGAGCAGGGCAAGAAAGCCGTCCAGATGGCGGAACGGAGGTGGGAAAAAATAAAACAGGATGTCAGAAAGCTTGAACATGCGGGATTTGAAACTGAACAATTAGAATCTCTTCTTGGAGATGCGGAAGGACTTATCCGGGAAAGTCGGGAGGTAAACAAAGAAGCGGAGGGCTTGCTTTATAAGCATTACATACTTCCAGTCTTTTTCTCTACAAGTTCCGATCCTCTTGCAACTTCTACGATAGCGACTTCCACGGAAGAAGTCGTCAAGGACGCAGCAAAAACTACAACCTCTACGGAAAAGACCGATACTGTTGCAGAAGAAGAGGTAACTGACCCCCCCACTTCCCCTTCGTCAATAAAGGAGCTGGCGCGGGAATCCCTGACGAAAATCAGGGAGGCCTACCAGGTCTTTATTGAAATGAGTAATTTAGTGAGGAAATTACTCAAGTAACCAAAACAAAAGAGCGGACCCAAGGGTCCGCTCTTTTGTTATTGCTTGTTCAATAAGAAGAAAAAGTCTTATTTGACAGCCTCTTTCAATACCTTCCCTGCCCTGAATTTCGGCTTCGTGGACGCGGGAATCTGAATCTTCTCACCCGTCTTGGGATTCACACCCATGCGGGCAGCCGACTTCATGGCACGGAACGTGCCGAAACCGGTGATTCCCACCTCTTCGCCGCGGGCAAGCGTCTTCGTGATAGTTTCGAAAACCGCCTCAACAGCCTCCTGGGCCTGCTTCTTGGTCTCGATGCCAGCTGCATTCATGACTGCCTCTACTAATCCGTCTTTTTTCATATGTTTTGTATAATATGCGTCTATTCGCTATTCCCGACCTTTGAAGAAATGCTCTACCAAAAGTATAGCAGAAAATCTACGGTTTTCTAGGGTTTTTCAACAATTCCAAGGGTGGGGTTTTAGCGGGCGTATTCGACCGCCTTTACCTCCCGAACGACGGTAACCTTGATTTCTCCGGGATATTGAACATCCGAGTGTATCTTCCCGGCTATCTCTTTGGCAAGCTGCATGGCCCGAAAATCATCGATTTTCTCAGGTGTAACGAAGACCCGGACCTCCCTGCCGGCCGAGACTGCATAGGCTTGGTTGATTCCGCTGAAGGTTTTAACTACGTTCTCTATTTCTTCGAGGCGCTTCAGGTATTTCTCCAGAGCATCTCTTCGGGCACCCGGACGGGCGGCCGAAATGGCATCCGCGGCCGCCACGATGTAGGATTCGGGAGAGGAATAGGGATATTCTTCGTGATGAGCCTCCATGGCTTTGATGACGGCATCATCCACGCCGTACTTCTTGAGGAGTTTCCGTCCGATTTCCACGTGCGTCCCTTCAACCTCGTGGTCTATGGCCTTTCCGAGGTCATGGAGGAGGGCTCCCTTCTTGGCCACTTCGACATTCAAGTTTAATTCTGCGGCAATCATGCCGGCAATATGCGTCATTTCAATGGAGTGCTGAAGCACATTCTGTCCGTAGCTGGTGCGATAGTTAAGTCTTCCCAGAAGATGGACTATTTCTTTGGGGAGATCGAGAATTCCGACTTCGTAGACAGCCTCTTCCCCTATCTGCTTAATCTTATCCTCGAGCTCGAGCCGGGCTTCTTCCACTTTTTCTTCGATCTTGGCCGGCTGGATACGTCCGTCCTTGATAAGCTTTTCGAGTGCCATCTTGGCCTGTTCCCGGCGAAGGGGGTCGAAGGAAGACAGGATAATGCTGTCAGGCGCTTCGTCCACGATAACTTCGACGCCTGTCAGCCTTTCGAAGGTCCTGATATTCCTTCCTTCCTTTCCGATGATCTTGCCCTTGATGTCCTCGTTCTGGATGCTGACGGCGCTTGTCGTGACATCCGCAATGGTATTTCTGGCATACCTCTGTATGGCCGAAACAATAATCTCATTGCTTTTCTTTTCTACGGCTTCTTCCTTTTCTCGTTCCAGGTTAGCCAAACGTTCGGCTAATTCCTCCTTAGAGGATTCCTCGAGTTCCTCGAACATGCGTTTCTTGGCATCTTCCTTGGAAAGCCCTGAGACGCGCTCGAGTTCTTTCACCTGGGATTCCCGGAGGGCTTGCGCCTCCTCTTGGGTTTTTTTGAGGTTCTCCAGCTCTTTTTTTCTTTCTTCTGCAAGGGACTGCGCTTCTTCGCGCTGGTGCTCCAGGGTATCCTCTTTTTTGAGGAGTCGCTCCTCGAGACGACGAATGTCCTTTTTGCGATCCCGCTCTTCGCGCTGAGCTTCGCCTACAATGGCCGCGGCCTTGTCCTTTGCGGCTAAAACGATCTCTTTGGATTCGGCTTCCGCCTTTTCAAGACTTTCTTGAGCCTTGAATTCTAAGGAGGATTTCCGGCGCGATGCCATCCAAATCCTCCCGAAGTATCCTAAAATTAGTCCGGCAAGAAGAACTCCTGCCGCCAATGATATGGTATTGGGGTCCATGGTACTGAAAATTTTGTGTTATTCGCTTATACATCGACTTTTGCGATTTCACATAAATTGTAATTCTGTTCCGGTTCTCTGTCAAAGAAATGCGGGTTTTCATGGCGCGGGTAAGGACGTACAATGTAATCACCTATGAAAAAAACCGTGGTTTTAGCCATCTTGGACGGGTGGGGAATCGGCAGGCACGAGGAAACCAACCCGTTACATGCCGCCCATCCCGTACAGATGGAATACATTGAAGAACACTTCCCCGCGGGTATGCTGCAGGCTTCCGGTATTGCCGTGGGACTACCTTGGAGCGAGGAGGGAAACAGTGAAGTGGGGCACATGACCCTGGGGGCGGGTACTGTTTTATACCAGCATTACCCCAAGATCTCGCTTATGATCCGAAACGGATCTTTTTTCGAGAACAAGACCTTAAAAGAAGCTTTCCGGATAGCTAGGGAGCAGGGAGTATCCGTACATCTTGTGGGACTCATAGGTGAGGGCATCGTACACTCCGCATTCGAACATGTCGAAGCGCTGCTCAAGATGGCTAAGAAAGAATCTTGTGAAAAAGTTTTTGTTCATGGGTTTTCGGACGGACGCGACAGCGGACCCTTTTCGGGAAAAACGGCATTCCAAAGATTGCAAGAAGTGCTTCAAAAGGAGGGAGTGGGCGAAATCGCTACGATATCCGGGAGATATTTCGGCATGGACCGGGATAAACACTGGGACAGGACTCGCAAGGCGCTGGATGCCATCTTAGGACAAGCGGAACATCAAAGCGATGCCGTAGAAAGCGTCTTTGAGGAGGCAAAAAGCGAAGGTGTAAGCGATGAATACATAGAACCTGCCATCATAGGAGGCGGTCATCCCCCTCGGGACGGGGATGTCGTCATATTCTTCAATTTTCGGGAAGATCGGATGCGACAAATCACGGAACCTTTCCTGAATCCCGATTTCTCTTCTTTCCCGGTGAACATGCCCTCACATTTGCACGTGGTTTCATTTGCGCAATACGACCCCCGATTTCCGGGTAATACGGTATTCCGACAAGAGAAAATAACAAATCCCTTGGGGAAGGTTCTTGCTGATGCGGGAAAAAACCAATTACGCATTGCAGAAACCGAGAAATATGCTCATGTGACGTATTTTTTTAATGGATTTCACGAACCTCCCTTTCCTAATGAGTTCAGGGTCCTCATACCTTCCAAAAATGTTGCGCATTATGAGAAATTCCCGGAAATGATGGCGTCTTCGATCACAGACCGGGTCCTCTCCGCATTGGGAGAAAACATCTACGATTTCATTCTCATAAATTACGCCAATACGGACATTGTGGCACATACTGGAAACTACGAGGCTACTGTAAAGGCGGCCCAAGTAGTGGACCGGGAGATGGGGAAACTTTTAAAAGGGATCCTTGCCGGAGATCATGCGCTTATCATTACCGCAGACCATGGAAACGCTGAAGTCGTACTGGATCTTCAGACGGGAGGGCGTGATACCAAGCACAACTCCAGTCCGGTACCTTTTTTCTTGGTTCGGAAAGATCTGGAGCTCGAGACGCCACGCAATCGTTTTTCCAAGCTTCCGTCCGTAGGTTTTCTTTCGGACGTGGCCCCGACGATTTTGGATCTCATGGATATCCCTCAACCGAAAGAAATGACGGGTCAAAGCCTTTTGAGGCAGCTTATCTGACGCCGGGAAATATAGTATACTGAAAATCCAATGGGTTTTTTCGTAAAACTAATCGTTTATACGGTATCCAATGCCATCGGTTTATATCTCTCGCACCGATTCATTGAAGGTGTCGTTTTTTCCGGCGCGTTGCAGGATCTGGTTGTTGCGGGCATCATCTTGGCTGTCATCAATCTGGTTATTCGCCCCATCTTGAAACTCATATTCGGACCGGTCATTTTCCTGACTCTGGGCCTTTTTATGTTCGTGATAAATGCGGTTACGCTCTATATTCTTGACATCCTTGTGGACGCTCTTACAATACAGGGGTATCTTCCGCTTCTATACGCTTCGATCGTCATAGGACTTTTGAATTTCTTGTTTGAGGCGTTCGCGAAGCCGAAATAATCATGCTTACAATCTTAGAACTCATAATCTCTGTCGTTCTTATAGTCCTTATCTTGATCCAGGAACGTTCGAGTGGTCTTTCGGGGATATTCGGAGGCGGTGGTGGGGGTGCACAGCATACCCGCCGCGGTGCCGAGCGTTTTCTCTTCTGGGGCACTATCATATGCGCAGTACTATTCGCCGCCCTGGCCATTTTGAAACTGACTCTGTAAGGGTGGGGATTATACGGGGTCGGATGAAAACATCCTCATGAAGGTTATTTCTCAACTTTTTCGGGCACTCTCAAAACGGGAACGAAACGTTTTCTTTGTTTTGGTTCTGGTTTTTATGGTTTCCTTGGGAGCCCGGGGGGTCATAGCGGTCCAGGAAAATACCGAATATGTCCCCGTGAAAGGAGGGGAATACCGGGAAGGGATCTTGGGGCAACCCACTACCGTGAACCCTGTATATTCCGGGAATACCATTGATCACGATATAAGCGCACTTATTTTTAGCAAACTCGGAGATCTTATGGAAACTTGGAATATGAATGGTGAATACACCGTATTTACGGTAAATCTAAAAGAAGGCCTCCTGTGGGACGATGGGACTCCCCTTACGAGTGACGATGTGGTGTTTACCGTACAGACCATACAGGATCCGAAATCCAATTCTACGTTTTTTAAAAATTGGCAGGGGGTGGGAATCGAACGCGTGAGCGAACTTCAGGTTCGCATCGCTCTTCCCGCCCCGTACGTCTTCTTTTCGGAGAATATAAAACGGCTACCCGTCATTCCTAAACATATATTCGGAACTGTGCCAGCCGAAAATATGCTTCTTTCCTCCTACAACCTGGAACCGGTGGGCAGTGGGCCTTTCAAATTTGAGAGTCTTTCCCAAAAGAAAAATGGGTTCATATCCGAATACAGACTCACGGCAAATGATCTGTATCACGGAGAAGAACCCTATCTTGAGGAATTCTCATTCCGGTTCTTCGAAGATCGGGAAAGTCTTATAGCAGGGATTCGGGAACGGGAAGTGAACGGGTTTGGGTCCCTGGTCCCGGGAGAGTCCGAGATCATATCCTCAATCCCCCAAACGATGACAGAATATATCCGTATGCCCAGGACTTACAGCATCTTTTTCAATTCGAATAACAATCCCGTTCTGAAAGACAAGTCCGTACGCCTGGCTCTTTCCCTCTCCGTTCCCAAAGAACGGATTGTGAACGAGGTCTTGGGAGAGGAGGCGCGTATCGCAGACAGTCCTTTCGGGGATATTTTCGGGGAAAATTCCCCTCTGGAATACGATCCGGAATCCGCAAAAACCCTTCTTGAGGAAAGTGGTGAAGATGTCAATCTGACCCTGGTCGTACCGGATATGCCCTTCCTTGCGGAGACTGCTGACATGGTGCGGGAAGCCTGGACCGATATCGGGGTTTCGAACGTGACCATCGTGCTCCGGAAGCCTGGAGATATACTGGAAACCGTTATAAAGCCGAATAATTACGAAGTGCTTATCTTTGGGAACGTTCTGGAGATACCCGAAGATCTCTTCCCCTTCTGGCATTCTTCCCAGCGGGTTTATCCGGGTCTCAATCTCGCTTTTTACAAGAACGATCAGGTAGATAAACTAATAGAATCGGTGCGGGAAACCGGGGATCCCGAGAAGCAGAAAGAACTCATTGAACTCGTGGAAGCCTTTATTCTCGATGATGTACCGGCCGTCTTTCTTTTCTCCTTGCCCTACACCTATACGCATTCAGACTCTCTGGGGGGATTTTTGGGAGAAAATGACCTTATCGTATCCCCTTCCGACCGATTCAAGAACGTGGCGGGATGGTATGTGAAAAGAGCCCGGGTGTTTAAGTAAAAAGTTCCTTTAAAACGCGTGCTTGACATAGGATAGAAGAATTGGGTATTCTTGTGGTACTTCTACCACTACTCTTCAGGATAAGACGGATATAACTCCCATTTTTCAATACGTCATAACGCATTCACTGCTGGGGTGGCGGAACTGGTAGACGCGCACGGTTCAGGGCCGTGTGGGGTAACCCGTGGGAGTTCGATTCTCCCCCTCAGCACTACAAATAAAAAGTCGAAAACAAAAGAACATTAAATATGTCTACACAAAAGAAAAGGACGGGAGCTAAAATAGCTCTCAAGCCTAAGAAAAAGCGAATCTCTGGAACCCGCAAACCGAGTACCAAGAAAGGTGCGCTCAGGTTTGTAGTACTCGGAGGCCTCGAGGAAATCGGGCGGAATATGATGTTTCTTGAGTACGAAGAGGAGATAATCGTGATCGACGCGGGAATCCAGTTTCCGGAAGAGGAGACTCCCGGCATCGACTACATTATTCCCAATACTTCTTATCTCGAGAAGAAGAAAAAGAATATCAAGGCTCTGATCATCACCCACGGGCACTATGATCATATCGGGGCCATTCCCTACATTCTGGACAAGATCGGGAATCCTACGATTTATACGACACGCCTCACCAAGGAAGTTATCATGAAGCGCCAGCAGGATTTCCCGCATTCTCCCAAGCCCATATTCGAACTGGTTGCCGGAGGGGATACGAAGCAGCTTTCCAAGAATTTTGCGGTCACGTTTTTTGACGTGGTTCACAATATTCCGGACGGATTCGGAATGATCCTCCGCACCCCGGTGGGAAATATCGTGCATCCAGGAGAGTTCAAATTTGATTATGACGCTCAGGGAAAACCAAAGGGCCTCGACGTATGGAAACAGGTTGGAAAAGAAGGGGTTCATCTTCTCATGCTTGATTCCACAGGAGCGGAAACGCCGGGCTACGCCCTCTCGGAACGCATCGTGGAGCGGGAGATAGAGAAGCTCTTCAAGGCTGCAAAAGGACGGATTATCGTGGGTACGTTCGCTTCCCTCATCGACAGATTGGGAGAGATCATAAAAATCGGGGAGAAGCTGGGGAGAAAGATAGCTATCAGCGGTTTTTCCATGAAAAACAACGTGGAAATAGCGAGGCGCCTGGGGTATCTGAAAGTGAAGAAAGACAGCATCATATCCTTGGATGAAATCAAAAAGCACAAGGATGAGAACTTGCTGCTTCTTTGCACAGGAGCTCAGGGCGAACCCAACGCAAGCCTTATGCGTATCGCAAACGGAGAGCACAAGCAGATCCAGATAAAAGACGAAGACACGGTTATTCTCTCTTCCTCGGTTGTGCCCGGGAACGAACGCAGCGTGCAGAACTTGAAGGACAACTTGGCTCGTCAGGGTGCGTTCATCTATCACTACAAGATGTTCGACATTCATTCCTCGGGGCATGCTCCTCAGGAAGAATTGAAAACCGTAATGAGACTCGTGAATCCCAAGTTTTTCATTCCGATCCACGGATATTACTTCATGCGCTGGCAAAACGCCCGCCTGGCACAGGAAGAACTGGGCTTGAAGCCGGATCACACCATCTTGAGCGACAACGGATACGTGGTTGAAGTGACCAAAGATGGCGTGGAAAAAACAAACGAACAACTTCCCGCGTATTATGTCATGGTAGACGGACTGGGCGTCGGGGATGTCGGAGAAGTCGTTCTCCGGGACCGCCGGACCCTTTCCCAGGAAGGGATGCTGGTCATCATTGCCACCATGAGCAAGCAGACTGGCAGGATTCTGAAGAATCCGGATATCATATCCAGGGGATTCATCTACCTGAAGGAAAATCAGCAGCTTCTGGACGACATCCGGAGGAAGATACGGAACATCATCAGCAAGAACCCGAAGGGGCAGTCCATTGACGCGGACTATGCCAAGGCCCTCATTAGGGACCAGATCGGACAGTTCATCTTCAATAAGACCGAGCGGAGGCCCATGGTGCTTCCCGTCATCATTGAGATATAGGATCTTTCTTGATGGTTTCAAAAACCGACCCTAAAAAGGTCGGTTTTTGAAAACTATGCTACTATAAGAATATGAAACCAACTCTTATATCCGGTATCCAGCCTTCCGGAAAACTTCATGTCGGGAACTATCTCGGTGCCTTGAAAAACTTTGTAGCTCTGCAGAATTCTGGAAAATATAAGTGTTTCTTTTTCATTGCGGACCTCCATTCCCTTACAGAACCCAAGACCTGGAAGAAACCTGAGGAAAAAAGAGGGCAAATCAATGAAATTATTCTTTCCTATCTGGCAGCAGGACTGGATCCGGAAAAATCCACCATATTCCTCCAATCCGCCGTACCGGCCCACTCTGAATTAGCGTGGATTCTGAACACCCTCGCCCCCTTGGGAGAGATGCAGCGGATGACCCAGTTTAAGGAAAAGACTGAGAAGGAGGCTGCTAACCTGGGGCTCTTGGCCTACCCCACCCTCATGGCCGCGGACATCCTGCTCTACGATGCGGGGCTGGTGCCGGTGGGAAATGATCAGATCCAGCATTTGGAGCTGACCCGGACCCTTGTCCGGAAGTTCAATAAACGTTTCGGAAAAACCTTTACCGAACCCAAGCCTCTGCTTACGCGGGTACCCCGACTCATGAACCTCCAAGATCCCGAAAAAAAGATGTCCAAATCCGAGCCGGAAGGGTGCGTCTTCCTGGATGATTCGCCGAAAATCATGCAAGAAAAGATAAAGCGGGCGGTTACCGATTCAGACAAGAAGATCGTCTGCGATCCCGTCGGAAAACCGGCAATTTCGAACCTGATCCTCATGTTCGCCGAATTCAGCGACATAGACATCGATAAAGTGGAGGGCATGTACGCGGAAAAAGGGTACGGGGATTTCAAAAAAGACCTGGGAGACGTACTTGTGAAAACGCTTGCCCCGTTTCAGGAAAAGAAAGGTGAACTCAAAAGGAACATGTCCGATGTACTGGAAAAAATACAGGAAGGGAACGAGAAGGCCAGCGAATACGCCTCAAAGAAAATGGAAGAAGTGAAACATCGAATAGGTATTGAATTAGATCCAAAAAAGTGATATGATCGGGTAGATAGGCAATCTATCATTTAGTATGGCATTCGAAAAAATCGGAGAAAACAAAGGGGAAAAGGAGGAGGGAAAGGAGGGAAATCTCCATGAGATAGGCGGGAGATTGGTTACGGAAGAGGAGTTTGAAGAGATAAAGAAGGCAAGGGAGGAAGACCCTACATGGCGCTTTGAACAGGAATAAATTCTTCTAACTTTTGAAGGTCTGGGCAGGAATGTCCTTGTAATTAGTGCGTTTTTCCCCGGTGTCTAAGGATTCTTATGCATCGAGGAAAGGCGCTGGAAAAGGTCGGTTCATCTAAGAAAAGAAATTAATAACTATGGAAGAAAATCAAAACCCGCAGGCAGTACCAGCGGAAGGAAACGAAACGCAGGCTCCAGCAGCCCCCGCGGAAGATCAGAACGCGACCCAGGAAAATGAGGGTGCTTCTGAAGCTCCGGCTAACAATGACGGAGGTGAAGAAAACACAGGAATGTAAAGGCGTTTGAAAACCACCCCTTCTTTTGAGGGGGTGGTTTTTTATTTTTTCTTTATCTCTATGCGAATCTCCCTCCCTCCGATCTTTATCTCCCGCACAGCTTTTTCTTTTTTTATATCCCGGAGAACAAATTTTTCTGCATTGACTTCCCTACAGAGGCTTTTCTCATTGGTTTTCAAGAGATTGACGATGCCGTCATCTCCAGAGACGGATACAGATATCAGATCTTGGGGGTTTAAGGAGGCATCCTGACGAAGCCCTTGGACGGCCCGGACGAATTCCCTGAGCATTCCTTCTATTTTCAATTCTTCGGTCAAGGCGGTGTCCAAATCCACGTCTTTCTTTGCCTTGGGGTCCAGTTTCACGATCTTTACATTTACTTCCTCTCTGAGTATTTCCAAAAGATCTTTGTCGGTTTTGGGACTTAAAACACTCGTACGGATCGTAAGCGTATTCAGGGGCTGCCGGACCTTTATACCAGATCTTTCACGCTCTGAAAGTCCTGCGCTCGCTATCTTTCTGATCTCTTCCATTTTTTCGCAAAGGGATTGATCTTTCTTTGAGAACTGCGGTATGCGTCCCCATGAAGCCAGGTGGACCGAATCATTCTTTTTGTTCGTCAGTGAAGTATATAAGGCCTCAGAAATGAAGGGTGTGAAAGGTGCCATAAGCTTGGATATTTCTTTTAATACGGAAGCGAGTACGATTGTGGCATTCTTATGATCGGAGATAGATCCTCCTTCGTGGCGGTTGGGCTGGAATCTCCTGCGAGACCGGCGAATATACCATCGTGATATATCCAGAACGAGTTCTTCGATTTCCCGAGCGGCCTCCCCTACCTCATACTCATCTAATTTCTTTGTGACGTTTCCCTTTACCAAATTAAGGCGGGAGAATATCCAAGCGTCCAATATGTGGTCTTGGGGAGGGTTTATCGTGCTTGTCAGAGCAGATTTATGTCCGTAGAGAGACAGGAACTTGAAGGAATTGAAAAGAAGCAGGAAAACCTGGCGGGAGACTTTTACAAGGTCGGCTTCATCGAACTTCTTGGGTTCTCCGGGAGGATTTATGGTGTATAGGTACCACCGGGCCACGTCGATCCCGTATTTTTCCATGATCTCCCAGGGATTTACGCCGTTTCCCTTGGACTTGGACATTTTCTGGCCCTTTTTATCCAAAACAAGCCCAAGAGAGATGACATGCCTATACGGAGTACCGAATCCCAGAAGCGTTCCGATAGCAAGAAGGGTATAAAACCATCCCCGAGTCTGGTCTATGCCTTCCGTTATGTAGTCGGCGGGATACGCAGAAGGAGGGGTATTGAATTTCTTTGTGCCGAAAGGCCAATGCGCCTGAGCGAAAGGCATGGCCCCGGAATCGAACCATACGTCCGCGACCTCGGGCACCCGCTTCATCTCTCCCCCGCACGAGCACGGGAAAATTACCTGATCTATATAAGGTCGGTGGAGATCGAAATTCCCGGTCTCATCCCTGGGAACATCAACGAATTGAGTTTTCCGGTAGGATCCCGTTTCCACGAAATTCGTGTCTCTTTCTTTTCTAGCTTGCTTTCTATCCCAGCCGGACAACACGCTCTGGAGGGCCCACAAGGGATACCCGTGGCTCACAACGACCACAGTCTTGCCGGAATGCTTCTTTTCTATGGAGTTCACAAACTCAAATATGCGGGAGCGGACCTCTTCCAAGGTCTCGATGCCCGCGATTTTTTCAGAGTTCTTTTCCTCATACACGGAAGAAAGTTCTTCGTAGCAGGAATACGGCTTTCCCTCGCATCGCCCGAAGCTTATCTCCCTGAGGCGTTTGTCATAAAGAACGGAGGAAAATCCCAATTTTTCCTTGAGGATGCCCGCCGTCTCTTTGGCTCTCGTGATATCTGAAGAGTAGATAAGGTCTATATCCCCCTCTTTTTTGAGTTTTTTGCACAAAGATTCCACCTGTTTCTTCCCGAGAGGCGTCAGGTGGTACGCTTTCTTCTCCGGATAGGAGCTCAGGATGTTTTTCTTGTTGCTTTCAGCTTCCCCGTGGCGTACCAGTATGTACGTGTTGTGGTCTTTCCTTATTTTTTTCTTGAGATCTTCCGTACTTCCCAAAACCTCGATCTCTCCGCATGTATTACATTCCCAAATGGGAAGGGGGGTTCCCCAATAACGCTCACGGGAGACTGCCCAGTCTTTTACTTCGCGAAGCCATTCTCCAAATCTCCCTTTTTGAAGATGTCCTGGAACCCAGTGTATTTTTTTGTTCTCGGACAGAAGTTTCTTGCGGAGCGTACTCATGCGGATGAACCAGGAACTACGGGCGTAATAAATGAGGGCCGAACTGCATCTCCAGCAGAAAGGATAATCATGGGTATACGCTTCTTCTTGAAAGAATGCATTGTTTTTTTTGAGATAAGAGATTATTTTCTCTTCCGTTTTCGGGTCTTTTGCGTACATGCCTGCCAGGCCTGCGGGTACTTCTTTCACGAATTTTCCCTGGTCGTTTACGGTATGTTTTTCAGGAAGTCCGAGTTCTTTCCCAAGGTTATAGTCGTCTTCTCCGTACATGACCGCTGTGTGTACCACGCCGGTTCCATCTTCAGTGGTCACGAAATCAGCATCGTATATCCTGTATGCGGTTTTTAGGGATTCCTTGGTCTGGAAAAAAGGGATTTTGAAAAGAGGGTTGTACAGGACACCGACGAGATCCTTTCCCTTCAGATCTGCGACATGTTCCGTGCCATCTCCGAACACGTGAGACAGGGATTTGGCTGCTATCCAATACTCCCGGGAAGATTTATCTCTTACAATTTCGTACTTTATATTCTTCCCGACTGCCAGAGCGGTATTCCCAGGAAGGGTCCAGGGAGTCGTGGTCCAAGAAAGTACGTACGTATTGTCCCGGGCCGTGAACGATCCGAGTTTCTGCCCTCTCTTTACCTTGAATTTCACATAGACAGAGGCATCTTCGACTTCCTTGTATCCCAAAGAAAGCTCGTGGGAAGAAAGGCCTGTTCCGCATCGAGGGCACCAGGGAACCACCTTGTATCCCTTATACAGGAGTTTTTTCTTCCAGATGTGGGAGAAAATATTCCAAACTGATTCCATGTATTCGTTTTCATACGTGATGTAAGGGTCGTTGAGATCGATCCAGAACCCCATGCGTTCCGTAAGCCTTTCCCATTCATCTTTGTATTTCCATACTGACTCCCTGCATCGGCGGTTGAATTCCGAAATGCCAAATTTTTCTATTTCCTTTTTGGAGGATATGCCTAGACTCTTCTCTACCTCCAGTTCCACAGGAAGGCCGTGTGTGTCCCATCCCCCCTTGCGGGGAACGTAAAACCCTCGCATAGTCTTATAACGCAAGATGATATCCTTAAAGGAACGGGCCAGGACATGATGGATTCCGGGCCTTCCGTTCGCAGTGGGAGGTCCTTCATAAAAAACGAATTTTTTCTTTTTGGAATTTTGGGAAAGGCTCCGGGAAAAGACGTGGTTCGCCTTCCAGAATTTCAGGACTTTTTCCTCTATTTCGGGAAGGGAAAATTTATCAAAATCTCTAAGCATGACTTTTTCATTGTATCGAAATGCCCTTGTTTTTACAAAGAAACGGGACTATGAGGGAATATTTAAAACACGTTGCGCGTTTTGAAGGATCTGCAGTCTCATTTCTTCGAGGGATATATTTTTCATTGCAGAGAGCTTTTCCACGATCTCGATGATGTAGGAGGGTTCATTCCTTCTTCCTCTATGACTCAAGGGCGCTACGTAAGGGGCATCCGTCTCGGTCAGAATCCTGCCTAGGGGCATTATCTTGAGAATGGACGTATAGTCCGTACCGTTCTTCTTGGGAGGAAGCGTTACGGCTCCTCCGAACGTGAAATGGAAACCCATGTCCAAAAGGGTTTTTGCCTCTTTCTCTGTTCCGGAAAAGAAATGGATGATTCCGGGATTCTCCGTAAGAGGGCTTTCCCGCAGAATTCCAATAAGATCTTGGTAAGCGTCCCGGCAATGAATCATGAGAGGTTTCTGTATGCGGCGGGAAAACAAAATCTGGCTTTTGAAGACATTTTGCTGGTTCTTTTTCTCCTCCTCACCGGAGATGTGGTGATAGTCCAGTCCGCATTCCCCTACGGCAACAACTTTTTTGTGCTTTGCAAGGGATCCGTAGAATTCGGCGTCAAAAGTCTCTTCAGGGAGCGTCTGTTCCGCGACTTCCTCCGCATCATGAAAGGACGGATTCGCATGAATGGGATGGAGCCCGACAGATGCCCAGGAATCCCGGTACTGCTCTGAAAAAGTCACCGCATCCTTGGAGGTTGTTTTATTCGTTCCAACGAGCACCGTCCCGACACGGGCGTCTTGAGCACGCCGCATAACCTCGTCCCTGTCTTTTTGGTAGGCTTCGAAGTGAACGTGCGTATGAGCATCGAGAAACTTCATTGATCCGCCCGGGGAAACATGGGCTTCATTTCCAAGGAAGAATCCTGGATGAGATTCTGAATGGATTCGCTGGTCGAAGGAAGAAACGGTTCCAGAAGTTCTGAGACATTCCAAAGCCTTTCCAGAGACTTTTTGATGTCTTTCTTCGCGCGTTCCGGGTCTGTTTTTATGGTTTTAAAAGGTTCTGCTTCTTGAATAAACCGATCTGTCTCTTGAATCCGACTCCAGATGAAATCCGCAGCTTTTTGGATCTCGTATTTTTCCATAGCCTCGTGATACGGAGAGTCATCGAATTCCGGGTTTCTTTCTTCGAAGGGAACTGCATAGTTCCTTGCCATTTTTATGATACGGCTCACTAGGTTCCCGAGGCCCTTTGCGAGGTTTCCGTTATAGGATTCCCGGAATTTTTTTTGTGTGAAGTCCCCGTCTTCGAAAGTGCTTACTTCCCGCAGAAACCAGTATCTTAGGGCATCGGTTCCGAATTTGGATATGATTTCCGAAGGGTCTATGACGTTTCCCAGAGTTTTGGATATCTTCTGCCCGTTTGTGGTTATGTATCCGTGTATGAACTCTTGCGTAGGAAGGTCGATGCCTGCGCTCTTCAGCATGGCCGGCCAATATACGGCATGGAAACGGCTGACTCCCTTTCCCAAGATGTGAAGGCGGGTACTTCCTTCCTTCCAGAAATCCCTGAACAGTCTGCTTTCCTCATCGGGGTATCCCAGGGCGGTTATGTAGTTCGCAAGGGCGTCGTACCATACGTACATGGTCTGCCTCTCGTCCTCGGGGACGGGGACTCCCCATCCCTTAGATCTCTGGACCGACCGGGACACGGAGAAATCCTCGAGCCCGGAGCGGATAAACGACAGCACTTCATTCTTTCTGAACTCGGGAACGATCTTCAATGTATCGGTTGTTATAAGCTCTTCCAGCCAAGAAGCGTAATGGGAAAGTCTGAAAAAATAATTTTCCTCTTCTATCATCTCGGGCTTTTTCCCGGGATGTTCGGGGCATTCCCCTTCTTCATTTAATTCCTCCTCTTTGTAGAAGGTCTCGCACCCTGCGCAATACAGGCCCGAGTAGATCTTCTTGTACAGATCCTCCTTTTTTGTGGCATTCCATAGGGCCTGAGCCCCCTTTCTGTGGCGTTCTTCGGTGGTTCGGATGAACTGGTCTATGGAAACATCCAGTTGGGAGAGAAGTTTTTTGAACTTCATGGCGTTTTCTTCTACCAAATCTTCCACGGGAATTCCCTGCTTCTCGGCGCTTTGAACGTTTTTCATGGCGTTCTCATCGCTCCCCGAGAGGAAATACACCTGCTTGCCGATTTTTCTCTGGTACCGGGCTATCGCATCCGCCTGGACGAACTCCAGAGCGTGCCCGATATGCGGAGGGGCATTCACGTACGGAATGGTCGTGGTAATGTAGAATTTCTCCATGTCTAAACCAGGGTTTTTGGTTTCGGGCGGTTTGCTTTCATTTCAGCTATATAGTTCAGGACCTCCTGGGCTATGATAGCGATGGGAACGGCCAGAACGACTCCCGGAAAGCCCGCTATCTTGCCTCCCGCCAGAAGAGCTCCGATAACGACAACCGGATGTACCTTCATGGCTTTTCCGACAATTGCCGGCAAAAGTACATGGTTCTCAAGCTGCTGAATCAGGAAGAAGAAGAGGATAGTGTAGATAGCCAGAAGGAAACCGTCCGAAAGGGCCACTAAAAATGCCAAAAGTCCTATAAGTATAGGGCCTATGACGGGAACCAGCTCGAATATGGCAGCCAAGACTCCCAATACGAAGGCGTACTTCACTCCGAGAATCCACAGTCCCAGGCCTACGAGGATCCCGACGATAACGCTGATACCGAGCTGGGCCGCGAGCCACCGACGAACCTTGCTCTTGAATCGCTGGAAGATGGTGAGTATGGGAGGCTCGTATTCGTCCGGAAGAATGATGCGCAGAAGCCGTTCTGTTCCATTCTTTTCCACGGATAGGTAGAAAGAGATTACCACGACCGCTATTACAAACACTCCTCCGGAAAAAAGATCGCCCAAAGTGCCTGCCACGGATACATTGGAATCCGAAAGAAGCTGGAAAGCCTTGTCCCGGAAAAACGAGATCATATCCACAAAGGCCTCGGGTATGCCTACCCCGAAAACGGTATAGATGGTGTCGTGGAGATCCTTGGCGAATTCCGTGGCTTCTATGGCAAGGACCGGGGCCATGAAGTATATTCCTATGAAGACCACGAGAAATCCCAGGATAAAGACGATTAAGGTCCCCAACAGGCGATGCAGCCCCTTTTTCTCAAGGAATCCTACGATCGGATCAATACCCAGAGAAAGGACGACGGAGAAAAAAAGGATTCCAAACACCTCCCTTGAGAGGTACAGGGCGACCACAAACAGGAAAAATATGAAGATTTTCCATAATGCTTTCCAGCTTATGTCGAAGGGAATAGTCTGCTTCATATGTGCTACATCACCGAAGAGGCCTTGAAAAGGACTCTATACGTGTAATATAGCACCAAAACGGCGGGAATTAAAAGGACCTATCACCGCCAGGTTAAGACGGGAGTCTCTGAAAACCTGCCTTGCCACTTTTTGGACATCTTCCGCCGAAACGGCCCGGATCTTCCTTGCCGCCTCTCGGGGAGATGCGGGATCCATTCCCAAGATCTCCTGGAATCCGTAGAAGTATCCTAGGGCATCCGAGGTCTCCGCGCTCATGAAAAGTTTTCCGAGAAGATGCTCTTTGGCTCTCTTAACCTCTTCCTGGGAAACCTTCCTTTCTTTGAGATCCTTCATTTCATCCAAAATGGCGCGTATGACTGTCTCAGCCTTCTTGTTCTCCGCCCCGCAGGATACGGACAGGAATCCGTGGTCCGAGAGGAAATCCGCATCCGCATGTATGTAGTACGCGGCTCCGAGCTCATCCCGGATTTTCTTGAAAAGCCTGGAACTCATGCCTCCTCCCAAAATGCTCGCGAGAACTTCCAGGGCGTATTTCCTTTCATCCCGGATGCCGAAGGCCCGGGCACCCAGCATGAGGTGGGTCTGCTCCAGTTTCTTGAACTGGATATTACGGACAGGTCTTACCTGGGACTCTCTAACCTTTTTCTTCTTCATCTTTTTCCCGGGCTTGAGGCTTTCGAAATGGGCTTGTACGAGCCTTGTTGCTTCCCGCACGTCGACATTTCCGGATACGAGAACTACCGTGGCCTCGGGAAGATAATTCCGGCTGCGGTAGGAGACAAAATCTTCTCTCGTGAAAGACTTTATGTTCTTCTTGGGACCTAGGATGCTCCAGCCCGCGGGCTGGTCTCCGTAAAGGGTTTCCATGAACAGCGTCTGTATCTTTCTGTGGGGCATGTCCTCATACATGCTGATCTCCTCCGTGATGACGCCCCTCTCGATTTCTATATCCTCCTCCTTGAGGAGGGGGTTTAGGTAGAGATCGGAAACAATATCCAAGGCCCTGAAAAAAGCCTTGTTCTGAACTTTGGCGTAATAACTTGTGTACTCGTAGCCCGTGAAAGCGTTGTACTGAGCCCCCATGGCATCCAATTCCGCGGATATGTCCATGGCCCGCGGCCGTCTCTCCGTGCCCTTGAAGCACATGTGCTCCAGAAAATGGGAGAGTCCGTTGGTCTTTCGGGTCTCGTATTCGGATCCCACGCCAACAAGGATTCCCACGGTCGTAGTAAGGCTTTCCTTGCGGGGAACCGCGAGGATGCGGATCCCGTTTTTGAGTTTTCTGCGTATTACCTTTTTCATATCTTAGAAGGATACATGGAGTATGCCCGGGGAGCAAATAACTTGATTAAAAACCTAAACGAGTTTCTCTGATAAAAAACTGGGTAGATCTTCTATTTTTACACGTTCTTGCTTCATGGAATCCCTGTCTCGGACCGTTACATCCCGGTTTTCCAGGCTGTCGAAGTCAACCGTGAAGCAAAAGGGCGTTCCGGCTTCATCTTGGGCTCGATACCGTTTTCCAATGTTCCCCCGCTCATCCCATGCAATGGAATGCTGGGTTTTCAGGTTGTTATAGATGTTCCGGGCGAGCTTTACGAGTTCGGGCTTGTTGGATAACAGCGGGAATACGGCGGCTTTGTACGGAGCCAGTCGGGGGTGGAGCTTCAAGACAGTGCGCCTGTCTCCGTTCTCTAGGGTCTCTTCTCGGTAAGCATCGGCAAGGAAGAAAAGAGCGGCCCGATCCACGCCCCCCGACGTCTCGATAATCCAGGGAAGGAACTTTTCTTTCGTTTCTTCGTCAAAATACGTGAAATCCTGCTTGGAAAACTCCTGGTGGCGGCCGAGGTCCCAGTCCCCCCGGTGATGGATGCCTTCCATCTCTTTCCATTCCTCCCCCAGCTTGTACTCGATATCAAAGGCCATGCGGGCGTAGTGGGCCAGTTCGTCGGGGCCGTGCTCGTGAAAACGAAGATTTTCCTTTTCCATGCCCAGGGAAAGATACCAGTTCATGCGTTTCTCTTTCCAATATTCGAAGGTTTCCTTGGATTCCTTCTCATCCGGCCTTATGTAGTACTGGAGCTCCATCTGCTCAAACTCCCGGGAGCGGAATGTGAAACCTCCGGGCGTTATCTCGTTGCGGAAGGCTTTTCCGATCTGCGCGATGCCGAAAGGAATCTTTACGCGAGTGGAGGAAATTACGTTCTTGAAATTAACATGGACGCCCTGGGTTATCTCTCCCCGGAGATATGTCTTCATTTTCTGACCCTCCACAACGCCGAGGTATGTTTCCACCATGAGATTGAACTGCTTGGGGTCCGTAAGCTCCCCTCCGCAGTCCGGGCAAGAATCCGCATCCAAGGTATCCTCCCTGAAACGGCGGTGGCATTTCTTGCATTCCACGAGGGGGTCCGTGAAGGATTCAAGGTGTCCGGACGCCTCCCATACCTTGGGGCTCATAATAATAGAGGCGTCGATACCCACAACATTCTCCCGGGAGCGCACGATCTCGTTCCAGAATTCCTGTTTGAGATTGCGCTTTAATTCAACTCCCAGGGGTCCGTAATCCCAGGTACCGGAAAGTCCTCCGTATATTTCCGAACCCGGGTAGATGAAGCCCCTGCGTTTGGCGAGAGCGGTAAGGTTTTCCAAAATGTTTTTCATCGTTTTTTTATGTTTATTGCGTTACTCTTCCCGAGGACGATAACGTCGTGGGGTCGTCCCTGAGCTCCGTCGAAAGGGCTGAATCCGAGGCAGAAAGGGAAAAGCCCGTGAAGTCATCCGTGGCGGAAAGCCTGGTTTCCTTGAGAAGGGGCTGGAAGCGCCCGACCTGCGAGCTGTTGGGAATGGCCCTAATCTGGAATATGGCTTCCAGGGGCTCTCCGACGACCCCCTGCGTGGCCGGAATCTTGTCCAAGGACCAGATCACTTCCTGGGTTCTCTCATTGTAAAGCGGCACGGAATCCGTATTGCTTTTTACGAGACCGGTCCATTCCACTCCCGATTCGAGGAATGAAGATATCTTTACTTCGGAGAGATCTGTGGAATAGTTTTTTACAATCCAATGGACCGTGTATTCAGTCGGCTCGTTCGCACGCGGGGGAAGGCTGCCTGAATTCACGATTTCAGCCGACGGATCCCTGAAAAGAGCCTTGGCATCGATGAGTGCGAGTCCCCGCACCTTGGAAATCATGGAAGATACGGCGGTTGTGGAATCGGAAGAAAGATAATAAGGAACGGAGGGAGAATCGAGCTTGGCCGTCACGGAGAGGGAGTAGTTTCTGTCCCCCGTACGGGATATGGGAAAGGTGGGCCGCAGACGCACGCTCACGGATACTTTTCCGGATGCACCGGGTTCGAGGATGCGGAAAGCGGGTATATTCGCCGTCGTCCATGTAACGGTATTCGTAACAGAGTTGAAATTCCCGTTGGTATTAAAGCTCTGCGGAATAAAAAGCTCTCCGTCGAATCGGGCTGTCAAGACGACGTCAGCCAGGGCGATGCCGCTCATATTTTCGTATTCAATGGTGTATTGAATGGATTCCCCGATATTCGGAGAGTGCTCCGTAGAATTGTTGGCGAATATGCGAAGCCGCACCGGAGAAGGCGCCAAAGAGAAGTCTTGGACGGCTTCCGCTATGGAGACCTGCTTCCCTAAGATGCTCGTAAGGACCTCGACCCGAAGCCCGACTGGAATGCTCTCGTTCTGCGAAAGAATGCCTTCTATCTGGACCCCTCCTTTGGATCCGGCTTCCACGGTGGGGAATTCCCATACGTTATCCAAGGAGTTTGGGGGGATGTTGGAACCCGTGAATTCGAACTGGGGAGGATATTGGACCTCAATTTTAAGGTTTTCAAAGTCAAAGGGCGAGACATTTTCATAAGTTATTTCGAAAGGAAACTCCGAATCCTGTAGGATCTGCTCTGGCATCTCCACTTTCAGTTTTATAGCGGAATCATCTACGAAGACTTCCCTAATTTCTTCCGTCCTTAATATGTTTTGTCCCTCGGAAACATAGGAAAGTTCGACGGCTACTTTCTCCACGGTCTGCTCCAACCCTCGGGCTACGAAACGGAAGGTCTTCCTGGTAAGGCTTCCTCCCCCTATGTCGCCCACTTCCTCGGTGACGACACTTTTTGTTCCGAGCCCATCCAGCGGAACGAGACCCGCCGAGGGCGTAAGTGTGAGCGTGGCATCCTTGAGAAAGGTGTCGATATCATTGCTGATCTGTACGCTGATCTCAAAAGGAGCTCCTCGATACACTTCGTCAGGAGCGTGGAGGGAGATGTCCACGCCTTCTCCGCCCTGTCCGTTCTGCATGGAAAAGAAAACCACGAGGGCTAAAAGTACCGCCAATACCGCAAAAGAAACGCTGATGACGGCGACACGCTTGGCAAGGCGTCCATTCTTTTCCTTTTTTTTCTCCTTCTGAGTCCATCCCCGCGATCTCTCAGGGGAAGCTTGGGGGGATGAAGTCCTTTCTTCTGAAGAAGGTTTCTTCTTTTTGCCCTGGAAGCTGTATATTTGCTTTTCTAGGTCTTCAAGAGACATACGTGTTTTCTTTCTATCCTAGATATATTACCTCACCTCTCGGGAATTGAGAACCGCAATGCTTGCAAAAGAATTCATGGTCCTTGGTTGCGAAAAACGCAATTCTCTTTTCTTGGCAGAGCACGCATTCCGCCCTCGAAGCATTGTATCCTGCATGTCCCAGAAATTCTGACATTCCGGATTTTTCCGAGCTGGCTAAAAAACTCCACATATCCGGGTCCGGGATCCCGATAGGAAGTACGAGGGATGCCGCAAGCAACACGCGAAGAGAGGGGATAGACTTCTGGGACTTGGAAAGGATGTCCGTAAGAGTGAATCGATCCTTTTTTTCCACAAAACGGGCCGTTGTCAGGAAACCGGGGTTGAGATGTTGCGAAAGCCGCGACTTAATGGAAGTTCCGCTGGCTACCCGTACGCTAATTTTTCCTAGTGCTTCTGTGTATAATACGGCGCGCTTATTCCTTTCTCCCTCGAGATTTACCCGCAGAACTAGGGCGTCCGTAACATATTCTCTCATGCTTCCATTATGACACCGTTCTCACTTTCCCGCAGTGGACTTGGGAGTGGTCCAGAATCCCAGGCGGAACTTCCCTCCCAGCATGAGCCTGGTCTGAGACTCGAGAGCCGGGAGGCTTCCGAAGACGATGAACACGAAAGGCATAAGGGCCCATTGGAGAAGGTACAGGAGATAATGGAACTTCGTGTTTTTGGGATGAGGAGGAAGGAGGAAGAGGGCCAGAAAGGCGGATACGATAATCCCAATGGTGCTGAGATTGAGAAGAATTCCTGTAATGCGGGGGAGATTATACGAGAAAAGAGTCGAATAAAACTGCTCTCCCCCCAAAAGGTTGGGAAGCCATCCGAATAGAAAAATAACAAATGAGCTGGTAGACCAGGAATAGAAGCCGTCCAGGGTTCTGAGTATCCAAAAACGCTTGATGCGGCCCGGAATATCCTTACTTTTGAGGAACCGTGATGCCATATACGGGAAATTCTCGATGCCCCACGCCCATCTCCTCTGCTGCTTGTAAAGATTAAGCATGGCCTCGAAAAAGGTATCCCCTTCCACGGCATCCATGTAGACAGGATAGAAAAGGGGCGCCACGCTCCAGCGCCCCTTGTGGTGAATAAGGTTCTGGAAAAAAATGCGGGAATCCTCGGATACGATATCCTTGTGCCAATACCCTATTTCAACAAGGGATTTGAACGGCATGCTGTGCGAGGAAAAAGTAACCAGCTGCTCCGGGCGGGCCTCCTGCATGAGCTGCCAGAAGGTGGAGCTGAAGCCGATAAGCCGGGCAAAGGGAGAAACGTGATGTACGTTATTCGTGAAAACCGGGATCGGCTGGTAGCTGGCATGCTGCCTGTCCGGATGAGACAAGAATGCGTGCGTCAGGACCCCGAAGTATTCGCCCCCGGGCCTGGTATCGGCGTCGAATACGGAAGTGATAATGGATTCGTACGGAATCTTCTCCGGATCTATGTATTCCTCCTTGAACTTCCGCACCGCCCAGCTGTCGTTGGACCCCTTTCCCGGAAGCTCTCCGGGTATATCAGCGGGATGGAAGGACGAAAAGAGCTTCCTGAAGGAATTCCCGAATTCCCGGATAGCGCGCGCTTCAATATCCCTGTTCTTCTCCTCTTCGCGGGCCTCGAAGGCCAGGAGAACGCAGAATTTTTCGTTGGGATAGTTGGATTCGGAGAGGGATTGCAGGGCTCCCTGGACTATATCGTAGGGCTCCTTGTATACGGGCAGGACTACGAGATGCGTGATGTCTTCCCAATCCCGGGAGAAATCCTTCCGAAGCATTTCCAGCCAGTCTTTTTTCTCGTTCTGCTTCATTCTTACGAACGCATACCGCAGATGAATATACAGATAGAGAAGTTTTAAGAACCAGTACAGGTCGAAGAGGATGATAAACACAACCACGAAAACCGGGGCCTGCCAGGAGAGAACGAGAAGAAGTGTGAGGGTCCCCCATGCAAGGGCGCCGGGAAGTATTTCCAAAAAACGGATCATGAAATGCCTAGGATGTTTAGTACAAGATGATTCGGAGCGCTTCGTCTACGCTCCAGAATCCCCCTCCCAGGGCCGCGAGGGAAAGAAGGCATACAAACATGAGGAGATCGAGTTCGAATTTTTCTCCGCGACGAACCTTGACCCATGCAATGATGACGAAAAACTGCAGCGCCAGAAGAAGGGCCGCGGGCTGGGTCAGGAAGCCTGCCAGAAGAAAAAGTCCTCCGAAAGTCTCCAGAATACCAGCGAAGAAGATCCAGGGAAGCGGCTTCTTGAAACCCGCTTCCCTGAAATGCTCCAGGAAATCGGGTGCTCTGGTGAGCTTGGGAACGCCGCGGGCCAAGATCATAAAGCCCAGGGTTATCCGGAGCAGGACCAGGACCCAATCGCTGAATATAAAGAGAGGCTGGATCATTTTCGATACAAGCACTATACCAATGTATATCTGCGAATTCAATTGATTTATGGGCGGAACATGGGCCACAATACAACATATGAAGATATTGGCCGTGGAAACCTCCTGCGATGAAACCGCCCTGGCTCTCGTCGAGGCGCGGGGCGGATTGGAGCATCCTAAGTTCGAAGTGGAAAAAGACATCGTATCATCCCAGATAGAGGTGCACAGGCCCTGGGGAGGAGTCGTTCCGAACCTGGCGAAACGGGAGCATTTGAAAAACCTGCCGCTTGTATTGGAAAAACTGGGGGCGGAAGAAGGTTCTGTGGATACCGTCGCGGTTACAGTGGGTCCGGGACTTGAACCCGCCCTGTGGACAGGCATCGGATTCGCAAAGGAAGTGCACGGAAGAGTGCTGGAAAAGAATCCGGAGGCGAGGCTTGTGGGGGTTAATCATTTGGAGGGTCATCTTTTCAGCTTTCTGCTGGAGAACGAGGTCTCGGAAAATATGTTTCCCGCCATCGCGCTCATAGCGAGCGGCGGTCATACGATTCTCCTGCATATGGAATCTCTAGTTTCCTGGAAAAAGCTCGGAGAGACGCGGGATGACGCCGTGGGAGAGGCATTCGACAAGGTTGCAAAAATGTTGGGATTCCCCTATCCGGGAGGCCCCGAGATCGAAAGGCTTGCCAAGGAAGGCGATCCGGAGGCGATTGAGTTTCCCCGTCCCATGATTCACGCCCAAAATTACGATTTCAGCTATTCCGGACTTAAGACTTCGGTATTGTATTATCTCCGGGACAACCCGGATGCAAAAAAGGAAGACGTGGCGGCATCATTCCAGAGGGCGGCATTGGATCTTCTCATTTCGAAAACCATGAAGGCCGCGGAAGAGTTCGGTGCGCAATTCGTGCTTCTTTCGGGGGGCGTTGCGGCCAATAGAAACCTGCGAGAAAGGCTTGGCGAAAAAACAGGAGGGAGAAATCTTGGTTTTCTCGTGCCGCCCGGAGACCTCAACACCGACAATGCAGTCATGATAGCCATAGCGGGATACATGGGAATCCAGAGAAAGACGGCATACCCTTTGGAAGCGAACGGGCATCTGGGGCTCTAGTGTAGGGAAAAACGAATCGGTTATAATACGAGACGTGGACGGAATAGGAACCATTCTTGCACTCATAGCCCTGTTTTACCTCTTGGGAAAGGCGGCCGATGCCGTGGTGGTGAACGTGCGTAATATCGGGGAACGTCTGGGGGTGAATATTTTCTTTTTGGGCCTCATTCTGGGATTTCTAACCTCTCTTCCAGAACTTTCCGTGGGGATAAACGCGATAAGCGAAGGGGTCCCACGGATATCCCTCGGAAACCTGTTTGGGGGCATCCTGGTCTTGTTCGGTCTTATCTTGGGAGTGAGTGTTGTTATAAACCGGAAGATAAAGACAGACGGGGACATCCAGGGCGTTTTCCAACTCTTGCTCTTTATCGTGTTTCCGTTTCTCTTAGGGCTTGATGGTTCCATTTCCTGGATAGAGGGTATCGGGATCATCGTCGCGTACTTCTTGCTTCTTGCGCATCTTTACAGAAAAAACAACCACCTAGAGAAGACAGAGAGGATTACCGTACACAAGAGAGACCTTTTAAAAAACGTGTTTTTTGTGATTGCCGGAATTGTTTTCGTAATCGTCATATCCAATATCATTATCCGCATGACGCTGTCCCTTCTCGAGAGTTTCGGAATTCCGCCCTTTATCACGGGACTTCTCTTCTTCTCTATAGGGACGAACCTTCCCGAGATCATCGTGACCATCCGTTCCTGGAAAAGGCACATCAAGGAGCTCTCAGTCAGCAATCTCTTGGGTTCCGGGATAGCCAATGCCATGATCGTGGGAATCCTGGCGGTCATGAAGACGCTGCCCGTAGAGCTGGATCTCTCCTATCTCATGACGATCGGAGTGACGCTTTTCCTTATGTGGTTTTTCCTGAAATTCTACAAGACGGGGAACGCCTTCGTACGGCGCGAAGGCGTTGCCCTTATTGGGATATACGGATTCTTTGTTCTGACCCAGATCTTATTTACATTCCTGGACTAATATTTTGATACGGTAAACTTATTTTCCAGAAAGGTAAGGCTTTTATTCTTGGATGCTTCGATGCTTTCTCTGACTCCGTCAAAAAGATCGGGGAGGTTGTTGATTTCTTCCTCTGTAAACCATCCGTTCTCGCCCCCTTCGAAGGAATAGATAAGCTCTCCCTTCGGGTGTTCTGCCAGAAAGGCGAAGAAGTATTTGTCTTCGAGGATTTTACCTTCCGGGGTGTAATCCATCTTGTGCTTCACAGCCAAGAGCTTCAGGTCGGCAGAGAGACCGGTCTCCTCGTCTAGCTCCCGGATGGCGGCTTCTTCCACTGTCTCCCCCCATTTTATCTTCCCGGTTACGAATCCGTAGAAGCCGTAAAAGGGCTGCTTGAGCCGCTTCTGGACGAGGTATTTCCTCTCCGGGCCGGAGTCGTCCACGCATACGACAAGCGCCCCTATCTTGGCCTGACGCTCTATGACCGGCATGCTGGCCTCCGTGTCGAAGCGGTTCGCAAACTCCTTTCCTGATTCTGTGAGGGTGTAAAGACCGTCCTCACCCTTCTTTATAAGACCCGAATCAAGAAGGGTCTTGAGGTGGAACGTAAAATGGTCGTTCGGAATCTTTGCGGTATTGAGTTCTGAAAACCGCGCCTCAGGACGGAACAACAGGACCCTGAGAATCCCGACTTGTATGGGATGAATTTCTAGATGTGTGTCTGTCATATTGCTTATTGTATAAAGGGAAGCATGCATGTCTAGTGAAGTCGACTTCACCGGAAATTGAAGATTCGGGAATACGGATATATGCTCTATACATATGGAAAATCCTAAGCGAACATTCCCAGAAGGCTTTTTCTGGGGCGTCGCCTCTTCCGCATACCAGACGGAGGGCGGCAACACCAATGACTGGAGCGTATGGGAAAGGGAGAATGCCACAAAACGAGGCGGCCATCCCCCTGAAAACTATGTCTCGGGTCAGGCAGCCGACCATTTCCGCCGCTTCCGGGAGGATTTCGACATCGCCAAAAAGCTGCATGTGAACGCATTCCGCATTTCCATTGAATGGTCTCGGATAGAGCCGGAAGAGGGAGTTATCGATATTGAGGCGCTCAGGCATTATCGGATTGTCGCGGAAGAGCTGAGAAAAAGGGGGTTGGAGCCCTTTGTGACGCTCTGGCATTTCACGAATCCCCTGTGGATCTCGGAAATGGGAGGGTGGAAAAATCCGAAAACCGTTTCATGCTTCAAGCAGTATGCGGAACTCGTGGTGCGGGAGCTGGGAGATATCGTAAAATTCTGGATTCCCCTGAACGAACCCGTGGTATACGCCGGAAACTCCTTTTTCTCGGGCATCTGGCCCCCCGGAGAAAAGAATGTCATTTCCTTTTTCCGGGTATGGAAAAACCTGAAACGCGGACACATCCGAGCCTATGAAAAAATCAGGGAAGCGTGCCCGGACGCGCAGATCGGGATCGCGAAGAGCTTCATCTTTTTCGAGGCTTACCGGAGTTTTACAGGTAGGATCTTTAAACATATTCAGGAATCGTTCTGGAATTTTTCCTTCTTAGAAAGAATCGATAGGTATTTGGATTTTATCGGAGTCAACTATTACTTCCGTATCCAGCTGGGAAAGGAGCGGGGAGAAAAAGAGATATCAGATGTGGGGTGGGACACCTGTCCGTACGGGATCTACGAAATTCTGACGGAGACGCATAAGAGGTTTGGAAAACCTCTATACGTAACGGAAAACGGCATTGCCGACGCGAAAGACGAGAAGCGTGCGCGGGCAACAAGAGACACGATCGCGCACATGCACCGGGCGATATCCAACGGATCCGACGTGAGGGGGTATTTCCATTGGTCCCTGACGGACAATTTCGAGTGGGAAAAGGGGTTCTGGCCGCGGTTCGGGCTGTGCGAGATCGATTACGAGACGCAGAAACGCGTTATTCGAAAAAGTGCCCTGGAGTATATGCGCATAGCGGAGAAGAACGGAATCTAGGCCTGAATTAATGCCCATAGCGGCAATGAACCCCCGAGCCTTAGTCCGGGGGTTCATTAAAAAATAATGTATGGAAATAACATAAATCAAACGGGTAACCTTTCAAATTGTGGACCTGGTGCGAAAAAGTTGGAACCAGCTCGAAAGCTACATTTTTGAAATGTTTGGTTTATTGGAGAGTCTTAAAAAGGCCAGATTATGAATTAAGATAGCAACCCTTTTAGTACACATACTGGTAATTAAAATAGATTGAGCCGACATTGTTTAGATGTCGACCCGAATATTATTAACGTAATAATTTTCCTTTTATACACTTTTCGGAAAATCTGCTCTTCTGGTATTCAACAAATATACCGTGTCCTTCCTTTATTGTATCGTATAGTTTTTCCGATACTTCAACTTCCATATCCCCATCAATTGTTTCCACTTCAACAAGAAAAGCTGCTGGAGAAAAATACGGAAGATTTACCATCCCACAAGCTTGTTTTATTTCTTCGGGGCGATATCGTTTCCCAATAACTTTTGCGTAGTAAGGAATTCTGGATTGGAGGAGGAATTCGGGAATGAAGATGGTAGCAAAAAAGCTAGTTCGTAATACTTGTGTACTCATCTCAGTTTCCTTAAATTGTTAAACAAATTACCTAAAATAAAAATGACACGAATACGTACTCGTGTCAAATTGTGGAAGAGGGGGGAGTTGAACCCCCGTCCAAAGGAATTCTCGAAAATCTTCTACAGGCTTAGTCTCGAAAGAAAATCGAAACGGCATGCTCCGTATGGTTTGATTCCGCGTATCCGAAGCTTTTTCGCGGAACGAGCCTCAAGTATAACACCGGCTGATCCCGTATGAGGCATCCGAGAGCCGATGGTCCTTATGCCGCGAGGGCGAAGGACGGAACTGCTGTTTTGTTGGCAGTTAAATTTGTTCGGAACGGTTTAACGAGCTGTTCCTGCTCGACCTGCAATTTCCGAAAAACGGCCTCTGTCGAATCCCGTCACTCCCATTGCTTGCGCAGAGCCCTTTGAATATCCCGGTCCGTCTCGCGTTTTTTAATGACCTCGCGCTTGTCCCGTTTTTTCTTCCCTCGTGCGAGAGCCAGCTCGAGCTTCAAAAAGGCGCCTTCACTATACAATTTTATAGGCACTAATGTCAAACCATCCTGGAGCTTGCCTGCGAGATACTTCACCTCCCTGCGCTTCAAAAGGAGTTTTTTGGATCGGTTCTCGTTGTGGTCCGGCGGGACATTGTTGGGCTGAAAGGAAGGGACGTCGAGCCCTATCGCGAAAACCTCCCCGTCCCGCACAATGGCGTGCGATCCCGTCATATTGATTCTGCCGGACCTCACAGACTTGGCTTCGTGGCCCGTCAAAGAGATGCCTGCCTCGAAAGCCTCGAGAATCTCGTAATCAAACCGGGCACGCTTGTTTTCAGCATATACCTTCATATACCCCAGCATACCACAACCTTTTGCTTTTTAGAGTCCTGTGGTACCATGGGGCCATACAGTACAGAATCAACAATAAGATAACCGCCAAAGAATTGCGCGTGGTCGATGAGAACACCGAAAGCCTCGGTGTTTTTCCGCTTGAAAAGGCCCTCGCCATGGCCAAAGAAAAGGGTCTGGACCTCATCGAGATCGCTCCCAAGGCCAACCCTCCGGTGGCTCGGATTATAAGCTTCGACAAATTCCGATACCAAAAGGACAAGGAAGAACGGAAGCAGAGGCAGGCCCAGAAATCCAAGGACTTGAAATCCGTGCGGATTACGCCCCGGGCCGCGGAAAACGACCTCCAAATGAAGGTATCCCAGGTGGAAAAGTTCCTCGAGGGCGGCCATAAGGTGGAAATCAACATCTTTCTCCGGGGCAGGGAAAGACGCAATAAGGATTGGGCCTTGAAAAAAATGAAAGACTTTCTGTCCAAAATATCCGTACCGCATATTGTTTCCATGCCTCCTAAGCCCGGGGGGCGCGGATTTGTTGCCCAGGTTTCAAAGAAATAACCGCGGGGGCTAAAGAGATTTCTCCTGTCATGCAAGAGGAGACTTGCATGCCTCCTGAGTCTCGTATATAGTTACCCTCGTGCATATGACAAAGAAAAGCGTGTCAAAACGGGTGAAGATTTCGAAAAACGGCAAAGTCCGCCGCCGCGCCACTACGCTCGGCCATTCCCGCGCGAACAAGAGCAAGACTCAGATGCAAAGAAAGCAGAAAGAGCGCGAGTTGGGCCTTCCCAAGCAAACAGTTAAAAAATATCTATGACAAGAGTAAAACGAGGCTCAACAGCCAATAAAAAGAGGGGGAGGACTCTCAAGCTCACGAAAGGTTTTAAGTGGGGGCGCAAATCCAAGGAGCGAGCTGCCAAGGAGGCCTTGCTGCATGCTTTGAGTCGTTCTTTCCGGGGAAGAAAGGAAAAGAAGCGCGTCAACCGTGCTCTCTGGAACACCAAGATCAATGCGGCTGCCAGGGAAGAGGGAATGAAATACAGCGCTTTCATGGAGGCGTTGAAAAAAGCGAATATAAGCCTGAATCGGAAAATGCTTGCCGATATAGCCGAACACCACCCCGAGGCCTTCAAAGCGGTAGTAAAAGAAGTTTCCAAAAAAGAGTCTTAAAAGACTCTTTTTTTATTTCTTAAACGTATAACTGAATTTTCGGAGGTCTACATGTCCCCGGTCAATTTCAATTCCTTCTTTCCTTAATATCCGTATCTTGCTTTTTGCCCCCCGGGCGTATCCCCCCACGGATCCGTCCGAGCGGATTACTCTGTGACAAGGAACCGAAGAGAAGGGGTTTTTGTTTAAGGCATTCCCGACGGCCCTCGAGGAATGCGGAGAATCTATGGCACGTGCGAGGGACTGGTACGTCGCTATCTTACCTTGGGGAATTTCCCTTGTCCTTTTGTACACTCTTTTTTGAAACGACGAGGTCATGAGCTTTTTTGAGGTTCTTTCTGAGATTCTTATGAATAAGAAGGGGTAGGGCGTCTTTCAAGAGGAACCATCCGTATCCTTCATGGCGCTCTCCCTTATGGGAAGGAGGCGGAATCTTTAGCTGGACGCGGGGATTCTTGGTTTCGGCCAGGTAATACACGACCTCTTTTTCCACCTCTTTCCGGTTGCGGGTGAAGGTGAATTTGTCCCGAATGCGGAACCATTCAGCAAAATGCAGGTCTCGCGGTTTGATTCCCGTTTCTTCCTGGACTTCCCGAAGGGCCGCTTTGAAGCTTTTTTCTCCCTTGGCCAGCTTGCCTTTGGGAAAATTCCAGTATCTGCCTCCGTTGTAAAGCAGGAGGAATTTAGGACCCTCCTTGGTCCTTCGATATAAGACGATTCCTGCTGAGGTTTCTTGTTCCATATTATTCGGTGACGGAGAATGTAAACCCTTCTCCTTCTGTTCCTATAGCGACCGTATTCCCGCGCCCTATCTCCTTCTTGAGGATTTTCTCCGCGAGGACGCTTCTTACCTCTTCGGAGATAACCTTTCTCAGGGGCCGGGCTCCGAATACGGGACTGTATCCCAACTGGGCGATTCTTCTGATGGCGCTCTCGTCCGCTGCGAGCTTGATACCATGAGTCTCTCCCAGGACTTCTTCTACGTCCTTGAGGAGAAATCCCGTTATGATTTCTATCTCTCCGGGGTTCAGACTCCGAAAGGCTATGATATCAGAAAATCGGTTGATAAGCTCGGGACGGAAGTATTCCGTGAGTTTTTTCTTGAGATCTTCGGCTATCCGCTCCATCTCGGTTCCCTTCTCTATTTCTTCCTTGATGTATTCGGAATGGGCATTGGAAGTCGCAATGATGATCGTGTTCTCAAAATCTACCGTCCTGCCGAGGCTGTCCGTGAGCCGGCCGTCGTCAAAAACCTGGAGGAAAAGGTTTAGGATGTCCGGGTGGGCTTTTTCGAACTCATCGAGAAGGATGAGGCTGTAGGGATTCTCAAGAATCGCATCCGTGAGCGTCCCGCTCCTGGATCCGTCCGGCGTGCCGATAAACCGGAAAATGCTTTGCTTGTCTTGATATTCCGACATGTCAAAGCGATGCATGAAATCCTTGGATCCGAAATGGATGTCCGTGAGAATCTTGGCAAGCTCTGTCTTTCCGACGCCGGTGGGACCCACGAAAAGGAAGGTTGCAATGGGGCCTCCTTTCCGGGAAAGCCCGCTGCGGTATTCCCGGAGGGCGCGGGATACGGCATTGACGGCCGTATTCTGGTTTACCAGGCGTTCATGGATGAGGTCCTCGAGATTGAGGAGCTTCTCCGCTTCCGCGACGGTTGCCTGCCGGATCGGGATTCTGCTCTGCCGCTCGGCGACTTCGAGGATGTGCCTGCCATCAAGCATCTTGGCCCGTTCGTCCCTCGCGTGGGCCAAGGCCTGCTTCATGATGTCCACGGCGCTTCCCGGAAGCGGCCTGTTGTGGAAATACCGGTGAGCCAGCTCCACGGCCTTGCGGACGGCCCGGAACGTGATGAAAACCTTGAACTGCTTTTCAAAGAGAATGCTCAGATATACGAGGAAGCGCACGGCTTCCTCTTCCGAGATCTCGTCGACTTGGACCACCTCGAACTGATCCAGAAAGTCGCTCCGGGGCTCTATGTATTTCTTGAATTCCTTGGGGAAGGTCTCCCCGATCATGGGAATGTTCTCGTTCTTCACGATGGGAAGCAGAAGGTCGATGGCATGTATTCCGTCCTGGGGAGCCGTCCGGAAAAGATCGTGCATGGAAGGTATGAAAAGCACGATATTGCCCGCCAGAATAATCTCGTCCACAACCTCTTGGATGCGTCCGCCCAGGATGTCCTGAGTCGCGTCCGCTACGAGCTTTCCAACATCAAGAGAGAGGAGGCGCTTGTCGAAGAGTACGCTGGGAACATCGTCCTTGATCATCCGGAAAGCCAGATGCGCCATGATGGTGGATTTCCCGACGCCCGGCTCCCCTACAAGGAGTGCGTTCGGTTTTCCTACGCGGGAAATAACGGAAATGAGATTTTCATATTCCGTCTCGTGCCCTACCAAAAATCCCGCTTTCTCCGCCCGCGCAAGATCCGTCATATCAGTGGAATACCGGTCCAGCGTGGGGGTAGGACGCGCCGTCCAGGCACGGTTCATAGTGCGTTTCCGGAGGCCCCTCGATTTGTGCGCGAATCCTCCGAGGACGGCGGGTACCCTCCGGAAGCCGGATAAAGTCTTGGCAAACCTCCCGAAGACGATAGCCTCCCGTACATCCTGTGCGTCCATCTCAAAAAGATGGAGGATTTTCATGATCCGCGGATCCTTGGAACCGGCTATCCCCGAAAAGATATTCCGGACTTCCACAAACTTTTCTCCTGTTTTTCTGGCAGTCAAAAAGGCTTCCACGGTTATGCGCTCCAGAGATTCTTTTACTTCCGGCTTGGGGAGGTCTTCCGAGGACTCTTCAACGTATTTGCTGACTTTCTCTTTGAATTTCTTGGGATCCACGCTTAGACGGCGGAGGACTTCCTGGACGTCTCTCCGGTCCGAAAGTTCGTCGAGGAGAATAAGATAGATACTATGCTTGGTAACGAGGGCTTTTCTAAAAGCCGCATTCAAAAGCCTGAGCGCCGAAGGAGAGAGGGTTTCGGCTACGTTCATCTCCGGACCTACAAGTCGAGAGATCTCTTTCTCCCCTTTCCGGATATGGAAGAGGCGGTCTATGAGAAACATGAGAAGAAGAATGGAAAACCAGAAAAGAGAGGGAATGTCACTGGTGAGGAAAAGGAGGACGGCCGCGGCTGTCAAAAGGGCGTATACGGAATACGAGACGAGGCGGAAGGAAAGGTCTCCGAACCCGGAAAGGGAAAGTCTCGGATGCGAGAAATAAACGCGGGAAGGTCGGTCTACCATAGCGGCGAAAATATTTTATATACGACGAAAAGCGGGAAGACGGCCCATAGCGCACCCAGGAGGATGGCCACCACGAATACGCCTGCATACACCAGGCCTGCCGCCAAAAGCCGGAAAATCCTGAAAAAGAATCCCAGAATATAACCTAAAAAGGAGTAATCTTTGAAAAGCGGTTTGAAGAGATTTTTAGCCGTTATCTTCCAGGCGAAATACCGGTCCAGGCGTTCCAGAAAACTCAGGACGGCGTTCGTAAAAACGCGGATGCCGTTCACGTACCAATTTCGCAGGAATATGCGGATTCTGTGGAAAAATCTGTCTCCCAAGTATGTAAGCGTAATGTGTTTCACACATCCATTATACCTCACCCGGGGAGGAGAATCTAAAAAAGCGAGTTCTGTTCCTGCTGTTTCTCTTCCGGGGCCGGAGTCTGGGGTTCTTTCTTGATAAGCGCGTCGTATTTCTTGAGAATCGCGGGAAGTTTGCGGATGCTTGATTTGAATTCGTTCATAACGCCCGTGGACCTGAGGGCGGCGGCCGGATGGTATACCGGCATGACAAGCCGGGAGGCCATGCGGAAAATCTTCCCTTGGTCCCTGGATATCTTGGCTTGAGGGAGGAAATGGTTCATAGAGAACCTTCCCAGGGGGACGATGATTTTGGGGTCCATGATCTCGATCTGCTCTTTGAGGTAGGGCTGGTACTGTTCTATCTCCTCCGGAAGGGGGTCGCGGTTGTCTGGGGGGCGTCGCTTCACGATGTTTGTAATGTATACGTCTTCCCGTCTCCAGCCCATCTCCTCCAATGTCTTCGTAAGAAGCTGGCCGGCCCGGCCTACAAAGGGACGCCTCTGCTCATTCTCATGGAATCCAGGGGCCTCCCCTATGAAAAGGACTTCGGCGGAAGAGGGGCCTTCCCCGAACACGAGATTGGATTCTTGGAGGGGAAGGTTCTTGTCCTCTTCCATGCGGGTTTCCAGTCGTTCGAGTTTTTCTGTCTTGGAATCCATGCGTTTATTATACCTCCATAAAAATGCGGAGGAACCTTTGCGGGTTTCATTGACTACAACCCAGGGACATGATCAGAATAAATGCCGAGAATAAAAAAGAACAACCCCACAGCAGAACAAGCCGTGGGGTATAAATTATTTCTTGACAACTAAATCAAATGTTGAGATCAAATTCGCCAATTTCTACCCAACCCCCGATGTCTCCGGGATTCAGTTTCCAGAATTCTTCTCGGGTTACAATCCATCCTTTTTCCTTGCTTGGATTGGAGTAAAATATTTTGCCAATATCTTCTTTGGTAACCGTCTCTTTTTTCAGGAGCTTTATGGTTTTTCCAGAAATCTCATGCTTCTGATGCACTAAAACCTTATGGCTCTTCATGCGTTCGGCATCAATGAAGCCGCCGATCAATTCCCATTCCGTATCTACGCCTATATTGGCTTCTCTTAATCCCTTTAAAATCCTTGGAATTTCAGAATAATCAGAGGACCGTACTAGTATGTACGGCATTTTTGTCTTCTTTCCATCACATGATTCTGCCTTCATTCCCATGATGGAAGTTATCGCGTCGGCTCCGAGACCAATCTTTTGCATAACACAATCAATCTCTTTCTTTAATTGATCTGCCCTAGTTTCCGAGAAACCACAAATCTAAACGTTTGGCATCACATACCTCTTTTTGTTATTAAAAATAACTATCTACTAAAAACAAAATACCATACAACATGGTATTCGTCAATCACCTGTAATGGTTCAATACCTTGTGAACACCCCTGTAGAATATGGATATGGCATACACACAGAATCCTCACCTCCCCCGGGTACGGATGGAGGCGGTGCGCATGGTACAGAAAGGTCGAAGCATACGAGA
>Ga0272443_10000117_pt1 | contig 147644 bp, 149 predicted proteins | sample SSMAcet12_FD_193581 | JGI IMG/M metagenome (GOLD analysis project Ga0272443, IMG submission 193581) | Marine sediment archaeal communities from Little Sippewissett salt marsh, Falmouth, MA, United States - SSM-Acet-12 | ecosystem: Environmental > Aquatic > Marine > Wetlands > Sediment ... | reverse complement strand
AGAATTTTGCGAGATCACAAGTCGATCAAGTTATGGGTGGTGAGTACACCGTAACAAATCCAGTTAACAACTATACCACAATCCAGCGCCGTGACGGTAAGAAGCCAAACAAACCAGTCAATATGGATCTCGTGAAGACCTTTTACCCAGCAGGATCATCTGAAGACACATACAGTATTGTGTTTGAGATCCCAGTAGGTGGTGCGAGGGACGGGATTACATACGTATCATGGTTCTATCCACCTCATGAATCCGGGAAAGCCATGAGGGACGCTGATCTCACATTCCTATACAACACGTTCGCAATCAAATGTCCCGTTAACGACCCAACAGTACCTCGGTAAATACTCGAATGAGCAAGAAAAAACACAAAATTGAGGGGTACCTAGAGGTATTCCGACATAAGCTAGATAAACTGTGCAAGAAAATCAAAAAAGCCCGCGAAACTGGTGAGTTAAATAAAGAACACACAAAACGGATGCTTGAAGAAGCTAAGAACTTGAAGAAGACCCTAGGAATCATCGAAGAAGAATAAATAGTCATGCGCCCCTAATCAAGGAGGATTTGTCATGGCTAAGAAAGCTCTTATTGTCGGGATTAACGCATATCCCTCAGCACCACTACGTGGTTGCGTAAATGATGCAAACATGATGTCCGAAATGCTGACAAAGCAGTTCGGTTTTTCAACAAAAGAAAAACGCATGCTGACCGATGAGGCGGCAACTACTGCGAATATTCTCGAACGCCTCGACTGGCTGGTAAAGGATGCAAAAGCAGGCGACTCCCTGTTCTTCCATTTCTCCGGTCACGGTTCTCAGATGATTGACAGCAAATACGACTCCGACGAAGAGCCGGATGGTCTTGATGAAATCCTATGTCCGGTTGATTTGAACTGGCGTGATAAGGTTATCACAGACGACATGCTGAAGTCTATTTTCAACAAAGTTCCTGCTGGTGTTCACTTAACAGTCGTTACTGATTGCTGCCACAGTGGTTCCATACTCGACCACGCAAACCAGTATCAGCCTCTTGGCATAGGCGAAGCTCGTGAGTTTGGTCCAGATAGTCCAAACCGCTCTCGTATGCTTCCAATGCCTGCAGATATTGCTAACCGCGGAATGGGCCTAGATCTGAGTACTCGCAAGCTACCAGTAGCTCGTGATGTTGATACAACAGGTATGCTGGTTACAGGATGTCAGTCTAACCAGACTTCAGCAGATGCGTGGATCAGTAACATGTATTGTGGAGCTGCTACATACTCTCTGATCTCCACACTGAAGCGTCACAATTATGACGTCTCATACAAGCAGCTCGTCGATGAGATGAACCAGTTTATGGTCACCAATCGTTTCTCGCAGCGTCCTGAATTGAACGGTAGTGCCGCTCTGTTTGAGGAGAAGTTTCTTGGCGGAAAAAAACCTGAAGGGGTAGAGGAAGAAGAGCCTGTTGTTGAGGAGCCATCTACCCCATCACAACCAGAACCAAACCCACCGGTAATTGATACGGATCCTGAAGGCCCCGCTCCAAGCAAGCCTGATGACGATGACGACGATGACGGTAAGAAAAAAGATAAGAAGAAAATCATTATAGCCGTCGTGATAGTTGTAGTCATTGCGGCAGTGGCAATTTTTGGTGGAGGTATGTAATGCCATATTTGGTTTTAGGACTAACGCAAGGTCTGGGAACTAACCCAGTTACCAATCTGTTACTTGTTCATTCGGATACTACGAATGGTAGCACAACATTCACTGACAGTTCTGCTAGCGGTCTTACTATCTCTACAACTGGAACAGTAGTTCATAGCACCGAACAATCAAAATTTGGAACTTCTAGTTTGAAATTTACAGCTGGTGCGCTGTTGGTGAGTGATGCATCACTTGCTGTTGGATTTGGCGCATTCACTATAGACTTTTGGCTTTATCGGACTGGATCGTTGGGAACTGCGGGGTTGTTCTCAGGTGGTCTTATTGGCGGTGCATATGGTCCACAGGCCCATACGTCAGGAACTGACCTTGTCCAATCGTGGAACGTATGGAGTAGCGCTTCTAACGGTGGTGGTATTCTTAATACCACCATTCCGGCCAATACATGGACACACTACGCATTCATTAGACGCGACGATGGATTTATCAACGTTGCTGTTGATGGAGTGTTCGGACCACAGTGGGTAGGTCACAGCACTAGAGATGCTGCATCTACCCAATTTGCTATTGGTGCAAGATACGGAACAGGGAATTTCCCGGCCAGCAACATTTATATCGACGAGTTTCGTTACGCATCGGGTGCTGCCTGGACGGAGAATTTCACACCACCTGCAGCACCATATTAACAGGAAATAATTATGCCATATTTGGTAATGGGATATGTTGAAGGAACAGGTGCGTCGGCCACGCACCGGTATTGGCGCATGTTAATAACAGCAATGAACCATCCACGAGCAATCATTTGTGAAATCGAAATGAGAGAAAGTGTGGGAGGCCCTGATGTGACCTCAACGAGCTTTGCTATTGCAAGTAGTGGAACTGGACAAGAGGCATTCAACAACACCGGTGTTGGCATTTCCGGTGGTGAGTATTGGGAGCCTGCCGGTCCTGATGTTGGGGAGTGGGTAGGTCAGGACTTTGGTGCTGGAAATGAGAAAGCAATTGTTGAGATGAAATTCTGGCAAAATAGTGCATATGCTCTACCGCAAGTCGATCTTCAGTATTCCGACAATGCTGTTGATTGGACAACGATATATTCTGTCACATATACTCCATCGTGGCCAGCAACAGAAAACATCATTACGTTCTAACTTTTAGCTACAAATTTCCTACCTAAAATCAAGTAGTTAGGGGAGGTTAACCTCCCCTTCCTATATACCTATGTCTTTTATCTGGGGAGATCAAGAGACACTAATGTTGACTTTTAGGGAGCGCATGAGTAAAGTGCTTCCTCAGTTGTTGAGACACATACAGCAAACCAACTACTACTATGAGAAGTTTGCGGATGTCTTCGGACATGAAGGCCCTCGGGCAGAAAAGCAAACAGGCCGTGATTACCGAGGCTGAAAATTTCGGTGACCCGTACTGGCGAGGGATATATCGGAGGGTGTTGGAACGAGCCTATTCGATCTTGTGTCTCGTTTGAATACGTTACAGCGATTGTGATGAACAATCTGAGTGAAGTCCTGATGACCAACAGAGGAGGACTTCATCATGATAACTGTAGACTATTCCCAAGAAGTACAAAATGCAATGTGGTCGGCTCGTACACTATCGCCTGGTGACATAGGAACCCACGACGATGGATGGACAATCGAAGGCGTTGTATGTGAAGACTATTATGAGTGGGTTAATGACTTTACTGCGACTCATCCGGTGTACGGAAAAATCGAGGGAAACTTCGAACATGAAGTAACAGCGGAAAGCCAGTTGGCTTTAGATCACTTTTTAAAGTATCATATGTACGTAGAATGGGATTACGCTGATATCTAGGTATCAGCCGGAGGCTTCGGCCTCCACGATTTAAAGGCACTAACAGCAACCTTAAAAATTCTGTTATTTGAAACTGAAACAAAATTGTGCCTTGACTGTTTAAAGACGCTAACAGCAACTTATTATCATTCAGGCGATATGAAAAATCGCGTCTTGTTATAGGAGATAGAGAAAATGGTAAATTATCTTGATGAATTGGAAACCACAATGAACGGCGACGGCAACGTTGCGTTCACGGAAAATGGTGCGGTAGCTTTCGCTTCAACGAATAGCTCCGTTCTGGACTTCTTCGCCAATGGTGGAGCTTTGCGTTCACGCGATGAGTCCAGCATCGTCAACGTATTCGAGAAGGCATATGCAGAGAACCCTCTGCTGGCCACAAAGGCCATGTTCTATTTCCGGGATATCCGCGGTGGTCAGGGCGAGCGTCGTACGTTCCGTATCCTGTTGAACCACCTTGCGGTAAACCGTCCGGAAGTTGTCCGCGCCAATCTGCCTTTGATTGCAGAGTATGGTCGCTGGGACGACCTGTATTCCTTGATCGATACCGATCTGGAAGAAGATATGTTCACTGTGATCGACGTTCAGCTCGCTGAAGACATGAACAGTGACAATCCGTCTCTGCTCGCGAAGTGGCTGGCTAGTGAGAACGCAAGTTCTTCTACCACCAAGCGCTATGGCCGTAAGACCCGTCAGGCTCTAAACATGAGCCCACGTCAGTATCGTAAGACTCTGTCTGCGATCCGTTCAAAGATCGGGCTGGTGGAGCAGACAATTTCTGAAAACAACTGGAGTGAAATCCAGTATGACAAGCTGCCTTCAAAAGCAGGCTTGCAGTACCGTAAGGCTTTCTACCGCCACGATGCAGAGCGTTACGCTCACTTCCTGGAGGAAGTTAAGTCTGGTACGAAGACGATCAACGCGGGTACCCTGTACCCATACGAGATCGTTGAAAAGTGCGGTGGCTATGGTTATGGCCGCGGTAAAAGCGCGGATGACGCATCTTTGGATGCAATGTGGAACGCACTGCCTAACTACTTTGGCGACAACGAAGTTCGTGGTCTCGTAGTAGCAGACGTATCTGGCTCTATGAGTGGCCGTCCAATGGACGTGTCTATCTCTCTGGCCATTTACACTGCAGAGCGTAACAGTGGTCCGTTTGCTGGTAAGTTCATTACCTTCAGCGCACGCCCAACCCTTCAGACGGTTGAGGGCAGCGACATTGCAGAAAAGGTTCGTAACCTTTCTCGCGCTGCCTGGGATATGAACACCGACATTGAAGCTGTATTCAACTTGATTTTGAAGACAGCACAGAAAACTGGTGCGTCTCAGGACGAGCTACCAACTCACCTGTACATCGTCTCCGACATGGAATTCGATGCAGCAACTGGTGACGGCTGGCACTCTCGTGGCAACGTTGACGAGCGTCTGTTCCAGACAATCGAGCGTCGTTACACTGAGGCTGGTTACAAAATGCCATTCCTGGTATTCTGGAACGTTGATTCCCGTAACGACCAGCAGCCAATGTCTATGGACCAGCGCGGCTTCCAGTTGGTGAGTGGATGCTCCCCAAGCATCTTCACGAGCCTGTTGTCTAACAAGGCAACCAGCGCGTATGATCTCATGCTGGAAGTGCTCAACCAGGAGCGGTACGCCGCTATCCGGGCTGAGTAAATAGGAGTACGGTGGGTAGGAACTCTTACCCACCCATCCTTTTAATCAACACAACGGTAAATTTTAATGCCACGAGTAACCCTGAAACACGCCCACGAAAAATTTGAAAGCCTAATGCGCCGATGGAAGAAATCGGTAGAGAAAGCAAATACTATGCAGGATTTTCGTAAACACGAATTCTACGAAAAACCAAGTGCTCTGCGCAAACGCGAACGTGCTGCTGCCAAAAAGCGTGCGCAACGACAGTCACAAGAAGGCCAATTGCCCTCCAAACAACACTAAATACTCATACTCGGAGTGTAGCGCAGCTTGGTAGCGCAACTGCTTTGGGAGCAGTGGGTCGGGGGTTCGAATCCCTCCACTCCGACCACTTTCTAATAAATACTTCTATAATTTACTATAGGAGTATTTTGTCATGTTTAAACCTCTACTTGCCGTCATTTTCGCGGCATTTTTTGCAGGGTCTGCGTTCGCAGCTGGCCCAGCACAGATTTGGCGTCTTGAAATTACTGCAAGCCAGGAAGGAATTGTAGAAGTTCCTGAAATCGACTTGCTGGACAGTTCCGACGCAAGTGTTCTTGATCTGATTCGTTCATATACCCACGAAGAAACTGCAGCAGTTGGCGCTGCCACTTGGTCAATTTCTCACAACATGGGCATTCAGAGCAAGTTCTCAGACGTTAGCATTATCGCATACGACGTTGACGTTGTTGCTCCAGGCGAATATTATCTGAACACAAATACAATGGTTCTGAGCTATCGTTCGCACCTGGCGTGGGAAGAAGTTGAATATTTTTCCGGCGATCCAGCACCAGCCACTCCAGAAATTGGTGATGTGTGGTATTCGGTGGTAGGTGATGCATTTACTCAATGGGATGGTGGTGCATGGGTTGCAATGACTGTTTCTACAACAACAGCGGCACTACCTCAGCCAAATGCAATTGAAGCTACTTCGGTAACGATGGTTACTGGAGCTGGCCTTCCTGCTACTGGTGGAGCAGCCGCTAACAATGATGTTGAAATTGTGTTCCCAGAGCCGGTTGTTGGTGCAGCTACCATTATTGGTAGTTCTTTTGATACTGTCGCTAACGATCGCCCAGGTGATGCAATCCCACCAAGTGAGTTAATTCCAAACCGTGCAGCAGTCGTCGCTTTCGACGGTAACGCAGCATCTTGGTTTAAATCACGACGCGCACCTACTCAGCGCAGTCCACTGGCTCTTCAGTATACTTTCTGGGTTGGCGATCCTAGCCGTTATCCGAATGTCGCTGAATATACAATCACCGCTCGCAAGACAGAAACAGCTCCGCGCTCATGGCAGCTGATGTATTGGATGGATGGTGGCTGGAAGCTAGCTGACCAGCAGGCTGGTATTAAGTTTGAGGATGGTGAAACTAAATCTTTCCCTATCGACTAATGAAACTGTTTGAGTTAAAGGATCCTAAAACGAAAGCAAAGTATGAGCGTGGCCTTAAAAAGTCGCGCTCGCTTCGCTCGATTAAGGACAAACAGTTTGAGGAACCAAACACCTCAGGGAGGGAGGGAGTTAAAAGTGGGTGATGATACACCAAATAAATTTAACCTGAAGGTTGCACTAGCTACTGGCGGTGCGATTGTTGCATTTATAACTTCAACTTTAGGTCTGTGGTTCACGATTGATAAACAGATTAAGAGTGCAGTCACAGCTAGTACTGTTCAGATAACAAAAGAGATCAAACGATCCACATTTGATGTGATTGAGCTCCACAAAGATGATTTGGCCTTGCGTATACGTATAATGGAACGCGAAATTGACACCGCGTTAAAGAACGGCGAGGTTGTCCCAGAGCGGAAATGGCTTCAATTGGAAACGTACCGTGATCAACTAACTGAGATAAAAGAAAGATGGAAAGAATATCAATAATCATTGTTTTGATGTTTGCACCTACCGCTTTCGCCATGGATGGTGGAACTGATACTTGGGTTAAAGATTGGTGGGATAATGTGTACGAGCTGCGCATTGAAAAAGAACAATATCAGAAGATCCAAGAAGAACAGCAAGACCGCTGTGGAACTAAGCTCAAATGGTACAGAGATAAGGTTAGAGAGGACCCAACCTCTGAGTATTACAAATACAAGTTGGAAACTTGGCAGGATAAATGCCCGAACCAGTAGGGAAATTTTTTCCGTTGTCTTTTCCGCGTAAATAGTGGATATTACCATCTACTGATTTACGGGAGAACTAAAATGTTTGGTATTGAAACGGCTGCCAGTTTTGACAGCGGAACGATATTACTTGGTGGCTGGGCAGGTATTTCTGCTGCCGTCGTTCTATTGATGGCCGTATGCCAAAAAGCATGCTCCTTCAAATGCTGCATTTTCAAACGCGGGTGCGATAAGTCCGACGACTAGTTGCCATCACCCACCCATTTTGGGATAATACCCATTATGGCAACTTCATCCAATCTAACCAACCCTAACAATCCTCGCAATATTGGTCACGTTGACCACCGTTCGTGGGATTATAAAGAGGACGTTGTGGCTTTTTTGATCAAAAAAGGCGTTCCGCTGCGTCCGGCAGAAGTTGCGGCCATTGATTTCAAAACCATCATTAATACGTGCTATCACAATAAGTTGACGCCTGCTCAGGCAGCAAATATGTTGTACGATAAGGCCGTTGAAGTGTATACGAACGATGATGGATCGTGGCATTATTCAAGTTAGGCCCCGTTAGTTCAGCGGTTAGAACAGGAGACTCTAAATCTCTGTGTCGCGGGTTCGATTCCTGCACGGGGCACCAACACCCTAAATACTCCAATGAGAGTATTTTTGTTGACATTGTTGCTAAGTATAAGTACTATTGTTACTGCCGACAGTCTGATCTACTCACCAGCGGAAGCTCGTGACCTCAGGATTGGCGAGGAAATAGTCGAAATGACTGTGATCCTAAGTACTGATAGGTATGAACTAGATAGATGTACTGGAACTGGTAAGGTTGGTTTTTACATCGCTCAACGCGAAGATAACAAAAAACTTTCCTTCTTTTGCGGCACGTCGCTAAATATTGGTGATAAATTCACTGTGTTAATTGAGAAAGGCATATGAAAGACGTAAAACCTGGCTTGTAGATAACTAAGCTCCCATTCTGGTAGATCCACGCCCGTGGACCTCCTTGAGAACGTTTGAACCTCACTTTTCAAACGAAATAACTTTATTACTCAAGGAGATTACAATGACTACCAAATATTTCGAAACTAAAGAACAATTCATCGCATTCCGTAACGCATGGGCTAAAGCTGCTCAGGCTGGTAAAATTACTGCAGCACATATGGTAATGTATAATGCCATTCGCGGTAAGGATCTGGACCACGGCTTCACGCCTGTTACGAACCACAACAAACTGAATAACGGAACTCGTCTGAATCACGGATTCGTCGACGCTGTCAATGAGTACATGAGGATTGCTGACTGGTCTAGCCGCATGGTAAGCGAAGGCTGGGTCAATGATTTTAGGCAGGGCTGGGTCAATGACTTCATTGCGCCATTCGAAGGAACCCTGGTTGTAGACGACCTTCAGTGGATCGAGGTTGAGAAGGTTGAAACCCTCTGGGCAGACTATGGTCAGGGGCTGCGTCTGAAGAAGAAAATCCTTAATGGAGCGCGTCCAAATACGTTCGCTGAGCTCTTTGCGCTGGATGTGGAGGACGCAGCATGAAACTTCAGAGCACTGGTGATGACTACCAAGGCATTAAGGTCAAACCAATCACTCTCGAATTTAACAATGCCAACGAGTTGTATGAACTGCTAGAGATTATTCAACAACTTCAGGAACGTGCAGCTGAAATCGCTACAGCGATGGTTAAGCTCAAGGGTGGCAAGTACTCAATTGACAGTGAGGAAATCTCGTTCGAGAATGGAAGTATTACAGCCGAATATGAAGAGTATCTCGGGTGTAGTGAATGGGAAACACACGGAATTGACATTCCCCTGTCTTACTTCTTCGATGAGAATTATCTCGACGATGTCAAAGAGAAGATTCGTAAAATGGAAGAAGAAAAGAAACGCAAGGCTGAAGAAGCAGCTGCTAGGCGCAAGCGTGAAAATGAAGAGCGTGAGCGCAAGAAGTACCTCGAACTAAAAGCAAAGTTCGAAGGAGAGGTCGCATGAGCATAACCAAGAGAAAGGTTATGGTCGAGAAAGAAGTCACCACATGGAAGTGTGACTTCTGCGACACACAAACTGACCATAACTCAGGATGTTGCGGGACATCTCGAATCATGAGATGCAGCTTCTGCGGGAAGGATGCATGTCGGGACCATCGAAAGGTATATTGGGAAAATGATTGGGAGGATTACCCGGACTTCTGCGCATGCCAGGATTGCATGCCTAGGGTCGATCAATGTGAGTATATTGCTCGGCAGGTTGCTGGGCGGTATGATATCTGGCGGGAAGTGGTTCAGAAGGTTTACGATAACTTCGAAGAGTATGAATTCTGGTTGGAAGATTATGAAGAACCCAAACCCCACGAACCGGTAGATATCGCAGACCTTTACGAGTAAAACGCGTTGCCTCGCATAGGGGAATGAGTTATAATCGGCGGGTGCTCTAAATAGCTAGAGCGTATAGAGAAAATGTCATACAGGAGGACATGAAAATGAGGGAATTACCACTCGTGTTGCAGCTGGACGTTGCCGGTAACCCACACACGTGGATTACGCACGAGAAAGCAGCATACTACTACACAAAAGATCTGGTTGCATGGTCAATGCAAGCGGAGGACTTCACTTTGCACGGCGGAACGTCACGCATGACAGGTGAACAGTCCACGCTAACCATGGATACAATCATCGCGATCAAAGGCAAAGTGAACTCAAAGCAGCTTGAGCAGATGAATCGCGTCCCGCTGACAAACGACACATTGTTCCGTCGCGATCAGCACGTGTGTGGTTACTGCGGGAATACCTTTGCGTCACATGAGTTGTCACGTGATCATATCCTGCCTGTATCTCGTGGCGGTCCAAACACTTGGATGAACGTCGTTACTGCTTGCCACCACTGCAACAAGCATAAGGACGACCGTACGCCTGAAGAAGCAGGAATGCAGTTGCTGTTTGTGCCATACGTGCCAAACCGTGCTGAATATCTGATTCTGAGGAATCGTAGGATTCTGGCAGACCAGATGGAATTTCTGATGAAGCAGGTTCCAAAAGAAAGCCGCCTGTTATTGGCGTAACGTAACGGCCCACTCCGGTGGGCCGTTTTCAATATAAAAGAGATAATATGGATACTACAAAAGAAAAATATACCCCCCAAATCCGCGACATTCTCGTATGGCCCGATGATGGGTTGCATGTGGAATGTCATGATATTGTCGACTTCAACGAAGACCTAGAACACCTCGTCGCTGATATGTTTGTAACAATGGTTGCAAATGAAGGTGTGGGTATGGCTGCGCCTCAGATTGGTGAACTTAGCAACGTGCTGGTTATCCGACTTGAGAACTCAAATCCTCTCGCTCTGATCAACCCCGAAGTGGTTGAAGTTAGCGAAGAAGAGTTTGAATGGGAAGAAGGGTGTTTATCCGTTCCTGGGTATTTCGAAAAACGTAAACGTCCTAATTTTATAGTCGTGAAGTTTAAAGACACTACTGGTGAAGAGCACACTGTCGAGTTTCGTGACTTATACGCATTCGCTATTTTGCACGAAATCGATCACCTTAAAGGCAAGGTATTCGTTGACGGTTCGTCCTGGTTCAAGGAGAATAGAATCAAGAAAAAGATTCGTAAAGCTCAAAAGAAACAGCGCCACAATCTTGAATCAATTAAAGCACAACTGAACAAATCATAAGGGGAACCTATGGAAGAGTCAAAAGTCGACAACGTCGAAGAAGTAACCGAAGAAGCGCCTACCACTGAAACCAAACTGAACAAAGGCGATATCCTCCAAATCATTTCCAACGCTCTAAAAATTGGTAGCATCAGTTCTCGTCAAGCTGCTGGCATGCGAGCAGAGATGGGTATCTTCGGTAGTGATTTCACCAAAAAGAAAACCACGAGCAAGCAACGCAAAGCAAGACGCAAAGCGCAACAGCGGGCTCGAGCTGTTACTCGCAAAAACGGGTACAAAGGCCAGAAGTCACCTTCAGGTCGAAATAAAAGAATCGCCTGATGTAAATGCCCGGCGAGCATATCACCAGAGACGAACTCGATACGTTATCGCATAGCGAATTAAACGACGAGTTCGTGCTCGATCTTGCATCAAGAACTTTTGATGTTAGTGTTTATCAGGTGATCTTCGCGGCATTGTTGATCAAGCGAGGAAGTGCATACGCTAACCACATCGACCATATGTTTGCCAGGTTTTGGCATACAGGACGTGTGCCAAAAGATGTTAGGCGGTATGCAATCGACTGTCTTCTTGGACGCACGCCAATGGTTGTTGACGAGGATGCAACACAATCAAAATTATTAGCATAATAGAGAGCAATATGGATACAGAACAATACATTACAGAGGCACTAAAAACAGAAAGCAAGGTAGATCAAGTTGTTGTTAACCCAGCGCTGCTTGGAGCAGTATTCGAGATCATGATCTCGAGTGGCAACATGCTTGACCAAATCAAGAAACACGTTTTCTATCAGCGCGACTACGACTTCGATAAACTGGTCAATGAATTTTTCAATATCATTAATGCTCTCGACTATCTCAAGCCCGCACTTGAAGACATTCAAAAAGGCAATGCAGTTGAAGGTGTAACCACTTTTGATCCCAGAATCTTTCACTCGATCGTCGGTCTAACTACAGAATCTGTCGAACTACTCGAAGCTCTATCACAACCCGAATTCGATAAAGTTAATTTCATCGAAGAGCTGGGTGACTTAAACTGGTACCAGGCCATCGGCATTGACGCAGTTGATAGTTCATTCGCATCAGTAATGGAAACAAATATTAACAAACTTTCAAAGAGCGACAAAGCACGGTACAAAGACGGCTTCTCTGCAGATGAAGCAAACAACCGCGACCTTGACGCCGAGAGAGAAGTGCTTGAAGAGGGGAATAACCCTTGACAGTCAACGCATAAAACCTTACTATCTTGAGACGATACCACAGAAGTACACCACAGGAGATAATATAACATGAGTATTTTTTCGAAATACCAAAATCGGTACGAACGGTACCAAGCGGAAGAAATGTCCATTGAGGAATACCTCGAAGGATGTAAAGAAGATCGGGGCTTCTATGCCAACGCTGCAGAGCGTATGTTGATGGCAATTGGAGAGCCAGAAGTGATCGACACCCGCAGAGATGACCGTCTCAGTCGAATCTTTTCTAACCGCAAAATCAAAATTTACCCACAAGCATTTGGGGATTTTTATGGTGCGGAAGAAACGATTGAGCAAATCGTATCATTTTTTAAACACGCTGCTCAGGGCTTGGAGGAATCCAAGCAGGTTCTCTACCTTTTGGGCCCTGTTGGTGGTGGTAAATCGTCTCTGTCAGAAAGGCTGAAGCAGCTGATGCAGCGTGTTCCTATCTATGTACTGAAGGCATATAATGCCAGGACCGACAAATGGGAAATTTCTCCTATCTATGAGTCTCCTCTTGGGTTGTTCGATCCAGATGAAGATGGTCCTGAAATCGAGGAGCAGTATGGTATTCCTCGTCGCTACCTGAAGTACATCATTTCGCCATGGGCCGTCCAGCGTATGGAAGAGGCTGAAGGCGATCTGAGTAAATTCAAAGTCGTCAAAATGTGGCCCGACATCCTTAAACAGGTTGGTATTACAAAGGTTGAACCTGGTGATGAAAACAACCAGGACATTTCCAGCCTGGTCGGTAAAGTCAATATCCGCATGCTGGAAGAGTATGACCAGCATGATCCTGACGCATATGGTTTCTCCGGTGGTCTGAATATCGCAACTCAGGGCGTGATGGAGTTCGTTGAGATGTTCAAAGCTCCCATCAAGATGTTGCACCCACTGTTGACCGCCACACAGGAAGGTCACTACAACGGTACCGAATCTGGCTTTGGAGCAATGCCTTTCCAGGGTGTTATTCTGGCTCACTCAAACGAGTCTGAATGGACGAAGTTCCGCAACAACAAAGACAACGAAGCGTTCCTCGATCGTGTTAACATCATCAAGGTCCCTTACTGCCTTCGTGTTTCTGATGAGGTGAAAATCTACGAGAAGCTGATTGCAAACAGCGAACTGTCTGAGGCCCCATGCGCACCAGGAACGCTGGAAATGATGGCTCGTTTCTCAGTTCTGTCACGTCTCGTCGAGCCTGACAACAGCAGCCTGTTCTCAAAGATGGAAATCTATGACGGCAAGAACCTGAAAGATAAAGATCCAAAAGCGAAGTCGCTTGAGGAGTACCGCGAAGACGCTGGGGTTCGCGAAGGGATGAATGGTTCATCCACTCGCTTCGCATTCAAGATCCTGTCGAAGGTATACAACTACGATCCAAGTGAACTGGCCGCAAACCCAATTCACTTGATGCACATCCTCGAGAAGACTCTGAAACACGAAGAGTTAGGTTCCGAAGAAGAGGAAAAGCGAATCTCGTTTATCAAGGGAATCCTGGCACCAGATTTTGCTGAGTTCCTTGGTGATGAATTGCAGAAAGCGTACCTCGAGTCATATCACGAGTATGGCCAGAACCTGTTCGATCGTTACATCATGTACGCCGACTTCTGGCTGCAGGATAAGGATTACCGCGATCCAGATACTGGCGAGATGTTTGATCGCGATTCACTGAACAGTGAGTTGGAAAAGATCGAAAAAGCTGCTGGTATCGGCAACCCGAAAGACTTCCGAAACGAAGTTGTCGGTTACGTCATCCGCTTCCGCGCTGACAATGGCGGTAAGAGTCCTGATTGGACTGGCTATGAGAAGTTGCGTGAGGTCATCGAGAAGAAGATGTTCGCGAACACCGAAGATCTGCTCCCAGTCATTTCGTTCAGCAAGAAGCAGACGGAAGATGAAGAGAAGAAACACAACGAGTTCGTATCACGTATGATGTCGAAGGGCTACACGAAGAAGCAAGTTCGCTTGCTGGTCGAATGGTACATGCGCTATCGTAAGCATAACTGATTGTGAGTCACGAAGGTGGGGCCTTCGGGCCCCATAATATCGAACTAACAAACAGGAACTAATTATGGCACATATTATTATCGACCGCAGAAAAAACGACAAAGGTAAAAGCACCGTAAACCGTCAGCGGTACGTCCGTCGTGTCAAAGAACAAGTCCGCGAAGCTGTAAAGAAAACTATCCGTGATGGTAACATCAAAGATATTACCAGTAAAGATGGTAAGAAGATCAAGATTCCTGGAAAGGGATTGAAGCAACCTACGTTCCAACAAGATAAAGGTGGTGTAACTGATCGAGTTTTCCCTGGTAACAAGGAGTTCACACAAGGCGATCGTATTAACCGACCACCTCAAGGTGGTGGCGGTGGCGGTGGTAATCAAGCCTCTCCTGATGGTGAAGGCGATGATAGCTTCGAATTCCACCTAACTCGAGAAGAATTTCTTGACCTCTTCTTTGAGGATCTTGAACTTCCCGATCTCGTGAAGAAAGAGATCTCGAAAGTAGATGAGTGGGTTAATCGTCGAGCAGGATTCGCTGTGGACGGCAACCCATCCAGGCTGAACATTGAACGCTCAATGCGTCAGTCTAAGACTCGGCGACTTGCTCTTCGTTCGCCGAAGAAGAAAAAGCTAAGAGAATTGGAAGAAGAACTCGAGCTTTTGCTGGCACAGGACGACAAAGAGAACAATCATAAACGCATCTTCGAACTCGAAGAGGAGATTGCTGCTCTCAAGCGCAAAATCAAAGCTATTCCGTTTATTGATGATGTTGATCTTCGCTACAACCGTTGGGAGAAGGTTCCCATTCCAGCCACACAGGCTGTAATGTTTGCCATCATGGACGTCTCGGCTAGTATGGGAGAGTGGGAAAAAGAGATGGCTAAACGCTTCTTTATGTTGCTGTACATGTTCTTGTTCCGCAACTATGAGCGAGTTGACATCATTTTCATTCGACATCACACCTCCGCCAAAGAGGTTGACGAAGAAGAGTTCTTCTATTCAAGAGAAACGGGCGGTACGTTAGTATCAACAAGCCTCGAGCTCATGAAGGAAATCATCGAAGAGCGGTACAACCCTCAGCAGTGGAACATCTTTGCTTGTCAGGCATCGGATGGAGATAACTGGGGAGCTGACTCAGAAGTGGCGGTGGATCTGCTACAACATATGCTACGATACATTCAGTACTATGCATATGTGGAGATTGATCGTCGTGGTGGCAAAGACAGCGATTTGTGGCCATACTATGAGAAACTCAGAACTTCGAACGACAACTTCGCAACTCAAGTGATATCAGACGTCGCGGAAATTTATCCAGTGTTCCGAGGCTTGTTTGAGAAGAAGCCGGGCAACGTGTAACGGAGAAAGCATGACTAGACCGATTGTAACATCAGGGCAAGATTGGACGTTTGATCTCGTAGAAGAGGTATACAGTCACATTGACCGTATAGCTCGCGAGAAGTACCGTCTAAACTTCTATCCCAACCAGCTAGAAGTGATTACTTCTGAACAGATGCTTGACGCATACACTAGCGTGGGTATGCCATTGTCGTATGCTCACTGGTCTTTTGGTGAGGCATTTGTCAAACAGCTGGAATCATATAAACGTGGATACATGGGCTTGGCATATGAAATTGTTATCAACTCCGACCCATGCATTGCTTACTTGATGGAAGAGAATACGATGATGATGCAAACGCTTGTCATCGCACATGCGTCTTTTGGACACAACCACTTCTTCAAGAACAACTACTTGTTCAGGCAGTGGACTGACGCTGAAGCCATTATCGACTATCTTGCATTTGCCAAGAAGTACATCCGTCAGTGTGAAGAGCGATATGGTATTGATGAAGTGGAAGCGGTGCTTGACGCAGCTCACTCTCTGCAGCACCATGGAGTGGATAAGTACAAACGTCCACCACGCATGTCTGCAGCTGAAGAGGAAAAGCAACGCAAAGAGCGCGATGCTTATATTCAATCCCAGGTTAATGAAATCTGGAATACAATTCCACGCACGAAGTCTGAATCAGCAGACAATGACAACGCAGATAAGTTTCCTAGAGAGCCTCAGGAAAACCTTCTGTATTTTATTGAAAAGAATGCTCCTCGTCTTGAACCTTGGAAGCGTGAAATCATTCGCATCGTTCGTAAGATGGGTCAATACTTTTACCCACAAATGCAAACAAAGGTAATGAACGAAGGGTGTGCCACATATGTGCATTACAAGATCATGCGTGATCTTTATGACGAACGCATTATTGACGATAGCGCATATAAAGAGTTCTTGGTGTCACACACCAACGTAATCCTTCAACCAGACTTTGATGATCCTCGTTACAGTGGTATCAATCCCTATGCCCTCGGTTTTGCAATGATGCAAGATATTGAGCGTGTTGCTACTAACCCAACAGACGAAGACCGTGACTGGTTTGGCAATCAAGAATGGGTTGGATCTGGCGACTATGTTAGCGCGTTGCATCACGCATGGGCTAATTTCAAGGATGAGAGTTTTATCCAACAATACCTGACACCAAAGGTCATTCGTGACTTTAAGCTATTCAACATCCACGACGATGAAGATGATCCAAAACTGGAAGTTGCTGCTATTCATAATCGTCAGGGGTACAAACGGATTCGCAACGACCTGTCAACGCAGTACAACATCGGGTACATGATTCCTGATATTCAGGTGGTAGACGTTGACCGGTGGGGCGATCGCACCATGACTCTCAGACACTTCATGGTTAATAATATTCCGCTCAATCCGGAACAAACCGTCGACACACTGAACTTTCTAGCCTACCTGTGGGGATATAATGTTAAGTTGGAGTCGGTTGATTCGGAAGGAAAAACCAGAGCGGTGTTTGATATGCAGGATCAAGAAACTCTGTTCGATATATTCTTGGACGATGCTTAAAATTAGAACGTAAACCATCAGAAAATCCTGCGTGTTTAGGGGGTGTTACCTTTAGGGTAACGCCCCCTCTCTTTTTCTGCTAAATACCAAGACTACTGCAATGTGAGACGCAATGTAGTAGTACCTTCGGCTTTTTGAAAACTAGGAGGAATTCTATGCCAAAGAAGCGTAGAACTGGCCGCAAGGCCGAACTCGAGCACTTGGAATTAGCATTATGTCTAAACGGAGTCGCACAACAGGAGGGCCCACAACGGAAACATTGGAGTATGCACGATCTGAAATCTATTAGACCACTAACCCCCACACAAGAAGACCTTTTCCACGCCTGGATAAACGGCTACAACCTATGCGCGCATGGGTCAGCTGGCACAGGCAAAACTTTCCTAGCATTTTACCTCGCCCTTGAGGAAGTTCTTTCGCAGCGCTACCAACGCATCATTGTTGTTCGTTCGGCAGTCACTACACGTGAAGTCGGACACTTGCCTGGGACGCTGGAAGAGAAGCTAATGCAATTCGAAGCACCTTACGAAGATATCCTTTGGGAACTGATGGGTCGCCCGTCGACGTATAAGGACATGAAGGAAGCTGGTAAGATCGAATTTCACAGCACATCATTCTTGCGTGGATTGACATGGGATAATGCTATCGTAATTGTGGATGAAGCAGAGAATTTGACTATGCATGAGATTGACAACGTCATGACACGTCTTGGTCAAAACACCCGCATCATTCTCACCGGCGATACAAAACAAACTGACCTTGACGGTTCGAAAAAACTCGGCAAGGAAGGGCTTTCTACTGCAATGCAGGTCTTTGAGAACATGGAGGAGTTCTCCTGCATTGAATTTAACGTTCATGATATCGTAAGAGGCGACCTCGTCAAGTCCTGGATTATGGCTTGTCAGCGAGTTGCATAACCACTAACCTTTCGCCGAAGGTTAAAAAAGGGCTGTTTTAACAGCCCTTTTTTATGGATGGTGGTTCGCTTTTGTTTCCAATGCTCGGAGACGAACGAGAATATCCCCAACCTGACGTTCATCAAACATTACCGACTGTTGTAGAGAGGTCGTTAATTTATGCAATTCCCGTATCTCTTCACTAAACTCGCGGTGATCAGCAGCAAAGTTAGAGATAGCACTCTCCAGAATTCCAAGTCGACTTTGAATATCACGTACAGTTTCAGCACGGTTTGTGTTGGTGCCTATTATACGTTCATGTTGCTGAACCGTAACTTGCAACGTATTAATTGACCGATCATGAACCATAAAGGCCGAACCGACTGCGAGGAGAATAGGAATCAACGTCGGCAGTGTTTTAGGATCTACCAGCGTCTGGATTATCCCACGACGTTCTTTTGCTGTGGTGTTTTCAACCATTATTCATTCTCCCTGAAAGTTGCTATATATTTATAAATAAAGGTCATGAATTCAGGGGGTGATCATGGATCCACTAATAATTAGCATTATAACGTATATGGTTATCACACTGGGGGTGTGGGCAGGTGGAATTGCTCTCATTACTGGACGTATAATAGTTGAAGCTAGACAACTACGAGGGGCTGCAAGAACATCTGACATCCTTGTGTTTCTAGTAACCGCGGTCGCCACAATCGTTACATTTATTGTAGTATTCATATGGCCTGGTCTGATTCATATGATCCCTTCCACCGTCGCGTTTGTTGGAATAGGTCTTATCCCATTATTAGGATATATGACCGAAATCGGGTACAAACACTGGAAACGACTGCATAAACTCAATTCCGTAGAGGTTGACGAACACGCTACGATTCGGTAAAATAAGCGCATTAACCTTCTTGGGAGAATCCTATGGATCTGCGCGCTTATTATTTCGGCAACATGTACCTTTCCTCTATTCAACAGGGGATTCAAGCTGCCCACGCCACCGCCGACATGTTCGTCAAATATCAACCATTCTATACTGACGAAGAATGTGATGAGTCATCAAGCGCGTATCGCATGCTAACCGAATGGGCCAGTAATCACAAAACAATGATTCTCCTTAACGCGGGATTTGGATCTGAGATCCATGACCTCGTTAAATTTTTCAACGACGACGAAAACCCCTACCCATTCGCTCCTTTCTCCGAAGAAGAAGCCTCACTCGACGGCGCCATTACTACCGTCAGCATCATCCTTCCTGAATACATCTACGAAGGTGCAAAACAGATCCGCGAGGGAGGGCCGAATGCAACTGAGGAGTTGCGCGAAAGGGGATATGTCATGTTTGAGGACAAAAGCTATCTGGTTAACTTGATTCCACAGGTTGTCCGTAAAGATATTTCCAAGTGGCAGTTTGAATTGATCTGCCGATTAAACAATTATGGGTTAGCGAGATGATTAACATCAGCACAGACGAAACGGAACAATTCGTCGTCGAAACCGAACCCAAGTTGGTTAGTCAGGACCATTACACTATCAGATATGGTAGCACGGTTCTCGGTACCGTCGAAGCTACATTTGACCTGTCCAACGTTCCAGAAGAATTCCATCAACTTATACTGAGTACGATTCAGGGGGAACGGAGAGGTATTCAGATCAGTGAAGGTGTCATGAGCGACATTGCAAAGAAATCATGGTTTAGGAGATTCCTGGGTGGATAAGACAACTCTTGGCGATCGTATGAAACAATACGAAGCGACTTCAAAGACTAAATTGCTTCGTCGAACTCCTGTCATTATTAGGATCGACGGGAAGGCTTTCCACACGTTCACCAAACGGTTCCACGGATCGTTCAACGACACGATGCACGAGCTGATGGTCGGAACAACCGAGCTACTCTGCAGCAGCGTACAGAACGCCGTACTCGGATACACACAGTCTGACGAAATTTCTATTCTATTGAATGACTGGAAAACGTTAGAAACCGATCAATGGTTCGGCGGTGCGGTTCAGAAAATGGCATCAGTATCTGCCAGCTTGGCTACTGGGTATTTCAACGCGCTGTATCATACGCACTGCGACAGTCACGCCGAAAGTCAAGTAAATTTCCTTCACGAAACAGCATTCTTCGACGCGCGGGTTTTCAACATTCCTCGAGAGGAGGTGGTTAACTACTTCATCTGGCGCCAACAAGACGCCTCCCGCAATAGCGTCCAAATGCTGGGTCGTGAGTATTTCTCACACAAGGAACTTCACAAGAAAAACAATAGTCAGATTCAAGACATGCTCATGTTGGAAAAGGGCGTGAACTGGAATGATATGGATACTTGGAAGAAGCGTGGAACTTGTGTTGTTCGCAAAACAGAACTCATTGCGACTGATTGGAGGTACGTTGATGGCGATCAATCGCTTGTAACAGATGTTGAGACTGTCGAACGAAGCCGTATTGTGATTGATGAAGAAATCCCAATATTCACCAAAGACCGTAGATATATTGAGGGGATGTTATGACGGCATATGTGTGGAATGGTTCTGAGGTCATGATGACCGGACGAACGGCCAGGAAGGAAGGAAATTCTGTGGCCACCAGGAGCGGGCGAACCGTAAGACGCATAGATATCTTGTATGAGATTACGCCTACCAACAACGAAGATGGTTCATGGAAAAAGTGGGTTCGTAAAGACGAGCTTTATGAAATAGTAGATGAGCCAAAATCAGATAACGATGGAACAGCTCCGAAAGAGAATATTTCTCTTGGAGAAGAAGGAAGTGATGCTGACCGGGAGGACGGCCAGTAAAGTTACTTCGCGCCGCAAAGAAAATTTGCTTTTTGAGGTTAGATCAACTAATCTTAACGATCCAATGAGACGATGGGTTCGATTGGACGAATTATATGAAATACACCATTCACAAGCGCCACCGACGAGTGAGCGATTGTTGGAAGAAATAAAGAAAGCTGTAGAGAAGGGGAAGATGAAAAATGAGTGAAAAATATCACGACAACGAATATCTCAGACTTGTAGATAATGTGTTGATGTTCGGTACTGAAAAGACAGACCGTACTGGAACTGGAACTCTAAGCACATTCGCACAACAAATGCGGTTCGATCTTGGCGGCGGTAGCATTCCCCTCCTCACCACCAAAAAGATGCACACACGAAGTATCATCTACGAGATTTTATGGTACCTTCGCGGCGACACGAACATTAAGTACCTCAATGACAATAACGTTACTATCTGGGACGAATGGGCTAATGAAGATGGTGAACTGGGGCCAGTATATGGTGCTCAGTGGCGGCGTTGGAAAACCCCTCAATACGCTTACGTTGATTACACATATGATCCTTCGCGAGCATTAATTCATTGGGATGAGATTGATCAAATTGCAAAGATTATCGATCAACTAAGAAACAATCCTGATGATCGGCGTATCATAGTCAACGCCTGGAACGTCGGTGAACTTGATGAAATGGCACTTCCGCCGTGCCATATGGCATTTCAGTTCTGGTCCGCTGAATTAACATTGGAACAGCGGAAAACCGTAATGAGAGAGCGGTTTCCTACTATTGATCCCGACCATACTGGATTCTATAAGGTAGAAAAGTTGTTGGATAACTACAACATCCCAACGCGTGGCCTAAAATGTCATCTCTACCAACGAAGCTGCGATGTTGGTCTGGGAGTTCCTTTCAATATAGTTCAGTACAGCATACTAACACACATGATTGCTCATGTGACTAATCATGTAGCAACTGAATTTGTATGGACTGGTGGCGATGTTCATATCTACAATAACCACCGCGAACAATTGTATGAACAACTCGATCGGACGCCATATCCATCACCAACCCTAAGACTGAATCCCAAAGTCGAAGAGATTGATGATTTCACCTTTGAAGACATCGAGATTGTTGGCTATGATAACTACCACCCAACAATTAAAATGGAGGTTGCTGTATGATAAACTGGAAGCTCACGAGCAAAGCAGTGAATAGCAAATCACTGCTAGCGGAGGTCCACGAAATTGTTGTCGAGGGAATGACCGAAACCGGCGTCAACTGGAGTAGCGATGTTCAGCGCGATTCGTTTGTGGAGTTTATTGAAGACTACATGATGGAGCTTGCTGATGAAGGTAAAATCGAACAATGGGACGTTCGCTGCGATGGCCGCAACAACAAAGCATCCGATATGAGTAACGGAAAATATGTAATGGATGTTGTATATAAACAGCGCCACTGTCTTAACACAACAACGCTCCACTACGAAATTGAAGATGATGGTGATTTAACCATCGATTTTGTAATGTAATGCTACCACAAACACACTCTTTCGAGGAACTGTGGCTTGACCGCAAGATGGATATCGATCGCCTCCATGCGGTGATAGAGGGCAGGTATAAGTGGGTTCGTGGTGCTGGTAATACGTTCGGTGTGTTTATACGCATGATCCACGAGGTGCTTCAAGGGGATCATGGTAACCACTATCTATACATCGGCCAGACTGATATTGCAACCGAGTTATATGCTATCCGCCCAATGTACAATGTTCTAACCCAAGAGGGGTTCACCGTCAAACCGAGGCGGCAGAGGCAACAGTTGCATATCGAAAATACTGATATGACGTTCACATTCGCGCATCCGTATAGAGGATTCGAGCGGAGGTTCTATGGGTACATGTTTAGCCGAATCTTTGTTGACCTTACGCCAGACACAGAATGGGATTATGAACGCGAACTCTTTGAAATTAATCTGAGAAATCAAGAGTACCGCTATGGGTGATATATATGAGCTTTAGAGAAAATATGAGGCCAATGGCAATCATTGTTGCTGTTGATGAGTCCGGTGGTTTTGGTAAAGATGGAAAGATTCCTTGGCACAGCAAGGAAGATTTTGCACACTTTAAAGAGGTCACCAAAGGACATCCTTGTGTTATGGGTCGTAAGACCTACGAGGATATGCTGGCCATGAAAAAAGATAAGGACAATATTAAAGAGATCCTTCCTGGCCGACAATCATTTGTCGTTACAAGTAATAACGAGTTTGAAGCACCTGGCGCAACCGTAGTTAATGGGCTGCGTGCCGCTGTTCAATCTCTTGACGGAAATGATCACCGCCCCGTATTTGTTCTCGGCGGAGAGAAGCTGTTCATAGAGGCCCTGGCCTGGACTGAAACTATACACATGACCATCATGGACGGTGATTATGATTGTGATAGGTTCTTTCCCATCAAAACACTCGAAAAGTTTGCTATCGTTGATGGAAAACTCGGCGATGGTCTCAAATTTGTAACATACAAAAGGAGAAGATGGTAGTGACATTGACTGCAAGTTCTGGATGGTGCAAGGGAGCACTGTTCTTTATCATGGAAAAACAAAACGGCGAAATTAAAGCCACTGTAAATAATAAAGAACAAACATTCGGTACTTGGAAGGCCGCATCAAAATGGATAGAACATGAAACTGAGCGAAGTTATAGAGAAAGAGGGCGAACCGGGGACCTACGCAGCGGTCCGTTTCGATAAACGCACAATCAACGCACTAAAGAAGTTTGCCGAAAAGGTTGGCGTCGCTGGTGATTATGATAACTGGCATGCCACCCTGCTCTATAGCAGAAAACACCTGCCAAACTATCAACCAATCGAAAAATACACAAAACCATTTATAGGTACGCCAATAGGACTAGACTTATTTGGCCCCGAAAAGAATGCGCTTGTTGTGAAATTTTCTTGTCCGCAATTGTATCAACGCCACCACAAACTGATGCAGCAGCACGGAGCTACATATGACTTTGATTTGTATGAGCCCCACGTCACATTATCATACGACGCAAAAGATATCGACTTAGAGTCTTTGCCTGAGTTCAAAAGTAAGATTAAGATCATTGGAGAGTACAGTGAAGATTTGGACGCTAGCTAGTTTACTGCTAATAACCTCAACAGTATTTGCGTACCCTACGGATGAAAACGGAAACATTATCATCCCTCCTGCATGTTTCGCCAAAGGAGATGCTGTACTGTTCACACAACAATACCGCGATAAGATTCCACTAGAAAAGGCTCTACAAGTTCTTGAACGGGATTGGAAGGAATCTTATTCCCTAAAAGGGATCAAACGAGCTACGTATATTGACATGCAGCGAATCGTCCGTGATGCTTACCGTGAGGACCCAATCTCACTAGAAGCGGCCGAGGAAGAGGCTATACAGGAAATAGCAGCTTGCCTCCACAACGGATATTGAACCTGTTGAATTTTTAACGCAGTTCGCGTATAAATAACACTATCGTTGATGACTCAAGTTGGAGACGTTGCGGACGCCGGGGCAGTGCCGGCCGGGTCCACCAAAAGTCCTACTCCGATGCTCCGGACACTGGGGAAATGTGAGCATTTCATTTCCTTATACCGCCGAGAGGACTTTTGATGGGCCCGAACCAGTTTCGACGGGGCGGGCGAAGATGAGACGAGATGATCGACAGGTGACTGACGTAATCAGCACAAATTAAAGTAAACGCAAACGACGATTACTACGACTACGCAATGGCTGCCTAAGAAACAGTCGCGTACGGGGCAAATAGGCCTTGTTAACAAACCGTAAAAAGAGGCGCTTCGGCGCCTCTTTTGTTTTCCATAAATAATACACACAATCAACACAGGAGAATGATAATGTTAGACACACTATTCTGGATTGCAGTTGGCGCCTTTATTGGATGGAATTTCCCTCAACCTTTCTATGCAAAATGGGTACAAGATTGGATCGTAAATAAGTGGAAAGCCTTCACAGGCAAAACCAACACAGAAGAATAATCACATGGCAGAAAAAGACGACGAGCTGGAATACTTACCTTACGCATACAAGCAACAACAGATTGTTCGAACCGTTCACCACTTCTACGTCAGCAGTTTAATCGAAGAAGCTCTGAAGTATACGGACATGGTTTTCAGGATCCAAACTGCTGGACCTGATGATGTAATTTTTATGCATTTGAACACCGTTGGTGGGTATATGGACGCCGGAATTCAAATCATAAACGCAATGAAGTCGTCCAACGCTCACGTCATCGCCTCAATCGAAGGCGAGGTGTCGTCGATGGGAACTTTTATTTTCCTTGCTGCAGATGAATTTATTGTCCATGACAATAGTTCAATGATGATCCACAACTATTCCGGTGGGGTGTTTGGAAAGGGACATGAGCAAATCGCTGCACTTGAATCTGCAACAACATGGTCGCGTGATTTTATGCATCGAATGTACATCCCATTCCTTTCCGAAGAGGAAGTTGATAGGGTGATTGCTGGAGCGGATGTTTATATGCATCCCCCAGAAATCCGCGAAAGGCTTGTTAATATGGTTGAGATCATGATAGCGGAACAGGAAGCTGAAGAAAAAGCAGCTGCTGAAGGCGTCGATCACAAACCAAAAACACCACGCAAAAAACGAGTTGCTAAGAAAAAAAGCAGCAGCAGAAAGGTATAATTGTGCTAAGTGCCGCACAAGTTCAAGTAGCAGCAGTATTTTACGAGATTTAACACGCGTTTAACGTATATTACCGACCACAATTTAACATACAATAAATACCCTAAACTATTCGTTTGGAGCATTTATAATGTTTTTAATTTTTCAATATAAGCAGGGATACGGTGAGCTCATTCTGCTAACCGAAGACGGTTTCATGTTAACGACAGAATCCGGTGATCTTTTAATCTATTAATTCAGGAACTTTCACATGGCATCTAAAAAAATTAGTGAGCTGCCGGCTGCCGGTACCCTTTCAGGAACAGAAGAACTTGTAATAGTCCAGGGCGGCACTACCTACAAAACAACAATATCAGATATCAGCAACGCGTTGGATCTGTCAGCGGTAAGCCAGGACATCATCCCTGATGTTGATAACACCAGATCTCTAGGATCTGCTACTCATATGTGGCAGGACGTGTTCATCGGCCCAGGATCGTTATATGTTAATGGCCAGAAGGTTATCGAAGAGAGTTCTGGAACGATCGTACTATCTGCGGATGATGATCAGAATATCCAGGTAAAATCACAAGGGTCTGGAGATATTGAATTCTTGCCAGATGGAACAGGTATCATTCAAATGAAGGGTACTCTTTCACTGCAAGCGGGAAATAACCTGACATCATCCGACGCGAATCCAATCCAGGTTCAGGTCGGTTTCAATATGAACGGCGAATCAATCACAGGTCTTGCCGCCCCCGCATCAAACAACGATGCTGCAACCAAACAATATGTGGATAATGGTATTGCAGCGGCTGCAAGCAACTACGAGCCAGCTGATGCCACAATTCTCAAAGATGCTGATATCGGATCTACAATCCAAGCATTCTCAACGATTCTTCAAAACACTACAGCATCATATACATCTGCCGAGGAAACAAAACTCGCTGGGTTAGAAGCAGGTGGTGCTGGTGACGTATGGGTCGAGAAGGCTGGCGATACTATGAATTCAGCCGCAAATTTGATCTTTACAGGTGGTGGTGAAGTAAGCGGTCTTCCTACAACTCCTTCAGGAGCTACATCTGCAACGTCAAAAGCATATGTTGATGCATTAGTTTCAAGTAGTGTGGTATGGCAAGATCCTGTTGCACAGCCTGATTTAGTTGATATCGTTTCATCAGAACCATCAACTCCTATCGTTTCTGGTATGTACATTGCTTATGGTGGTACATATTCACAAACATGGACTGGTGGTGTATCAGTTAATGAATATGACATGGTTCACTGGACATCAGACGGTGCTGGTGGTTATCACTGGGAAGTTGATGGTAACATTGATGGCGTCGAAACACGCATTGGCGTTGGGTTCAACGTTGCATCTGTAGACAACGAAGGAACCCTTCCTTCTGGTATGGTCAAAGATGACATTGCTGTTTACGTTGGTGCTACTAGTGCTGATCCAAGACAGATTGCAAACTGGGATTTCCCACACGGTCGTGCCGGTGGAGTTACATTTGCTGTAACTTCTGTCGATGCATCGAGCAACTTTACGATGGCTGCAGATCAGTCACGTTCGATGAAAGTCGGTAATACTTTCACATATGCTGGTGGTTCTGCTGGCAACGGTGTGTATACTATTTCCAACGTTTCAGGTGCAACTGTTACTGTCGAAGAGGCAACTGTTGTTTCTACAGGCGGTACAGCGGAACCAGAAATCCGTGACGGTATTACAGTATTATGTAACAACTCTGATTGTTCTCATTTCGGTCAGTCGTACTTGTATCACAATGATACTGACGTATGGGTAATTATTTCTGGTCCTGGTACAATCACAGCAGGTGTTGGTTTAGAAATTAGCGGCGAGACGATCAACGCAAATCTTGGCGCCGGTATTAAAGAACTTCCGAGCGATGAGATTGGAATTGATTTATATGATGCAACTAATGGTGGTTTGATATTAACTGAAAACGGTTCCGCATCAAGTACCGGAACAGACGCTAAGTTGTATATTAAAACTGATAGCACATTATTGCAAAATTCAACTGCTGGGTTGAGAGTTAATCCTGATTTGGTAACCACTTCGTTATCAACAGGAACATTCACTTCAATTGGTATAGATGATAATGCTACTTTTGAAATGATACAGGTTGTTGATAACATTATCTCGGTCGGTGGGCTAACCGCTGCAAGTGGAACTGTCATCAACAAGTATGTCAATGATGGGTCTCTTACTATTCGAAGTGGAGGAAGTTCAGCAAACTCATCAAGCCTTATCATGTATGGTAGCACCCACGCTACGCTGGCGAATGATGTCATACTGCAAGCTAACAACAATCCTTTCTTTGAATGGGATGAGTCAGCTGGCTCCTTAACTATATCTACTGGTACTGCTGCTAAGACTCCTATGTTTGAGTTATCTGGTAGCATATTGGATGTTGGTAATGGTGGAACCTTTTCTATAGTACATAGAGATGGTGATGCGGCAATAGTACTGTCAGGTGGAAGTGGTTCTGCAGCTGGTGCGAATATGGTTGCGTATGGTGCATCACACACTAATGGTGGCGATCTACTGTTGAGAAATGGTGCTGATGTCTTCTTTAAGTGGGATGAATCGGCTGGCAATGCAACCTTCTATACTGGAACAGGTACTAAAACCGAAGCATTAGTAATTAATAGTTCGCAGCAAATAGCCGTTGCTAGTAGGTGTGCTATAGGTGCTATTGCAAGTCCTGCAAGAGAGTTAGACCTTTATGGTGCTAACAATGCAAACAGTTCTGATAAAGCTGCAATTCGCTTCCGTGATCTTGCTGGCAACTCTATGGCAGAAATCACAAGTTATCGTGGTGCAAGTTCTACTCAAGGACAGTTGCATTTTAAAACTAGTAGCAGTTTAACTACAGCGTTAATAATTGAGGATAATGGAACATTAAATGTTTCAGGTACAACTGACTATGAAACACTTGTTACTGATGATGACGACATCCCTAATAAGAAATATGTTGATGATGCAGTATCATCTGGTGGCGGTGGTGCATGGGAGGTAATATCTAGTGGTGCGATAGGAGCAGTATCTTCAATTACTATCCCCTTCCCATCTGATTACACAGAGCTAAAGATCGTAATAATCAATGCACACCCATCATCCAATAATGCTAAGTTGCTGTTAAGAACGCGAGAGAACGGTACTGTGAAAACACTTTCCACTTACGACTATACTGAACAGAGTGTAGCGACAGCACCAACTTACTCCACAAACCAGACCGCGTTCCAGATAACTACTGGGGCAGGCACAGATACAGGTGACAGAACCAATGCGGTTATACATTGCCATGCTGCTGATGTAAATGGTATATCATCAACATGGTGGTCGTATAGTTCTTACGAGACCGCCTTCAATAGCGCCCAAGCAGCTACCCATATGTGGGGAAAACGTATAGCTTCACCACAAAATGGTAAGGTTGATGGTTGCCAATTACTATGGAGTAGCGGCAATTTTGTGAGTGGAAATTACTATTTATATGGCATTAAAACAGCAGGAATATAGGAGAATATGGTATGAAACAAATAATTAATGAAGATGGCTCTAGTACACTCGTAGAAGAAACAGCAGAGGAGTTAGCTCAAATAGCAGCGGACATGGAAGAAAGTATCCGTGCTGAAAAGAAATTAGAGATAAAGGTTAATGCGTTAACACGCATTCAAGCAGTATTACCAGACGTAGATACCTTTGAGGAGGTGAAGATGTTGAAAATGATCTTTCCGTTATTTACGCCAACAGCAACTGGCACACTGGTAAAAGACATTTACCTTTATGCAAAAAACAAGATCAATCAGGTACAGACTGTACCAATTGCACAGGTCGAGGCTTACGACCCTTCAACCGACGTCAATTGGCCAAGTTGATAGATAAATGCAAATAATAAAAACATTGTACTAAATGAAGGGTACAAAAAATCGTTATATGTGGATTTACCGGTTTATGGATGATAGTTGGGAGTGAGTTGATTGTCTTTTCTGCGTTCGGTATAATTACCGGATGGACTCTGTAACCCTAGAACAACTAATTCGCCAATATGTTCATCTACCGTCTATGCCTTCAGGCACTGGATGGTATCCTGTGCTCCATACTGCTTGCGATCATGGAAAGAAAGGCCCTCGAGCAGCATTCAAGTTTGATGGCGATAAAGTCGCATTCCACTGTTTCAACTGCCCCCTCAAAGCTGTTTATGATCCTAATCACATAGGACGAGAAGGGCAGCCGTTGATGTCAAACAACATGCAGCAGGTGATGGCGGATTTCAATATTCCCGAAGATGAATGGCAACAAGTGCTGTGGTCTGCGCTAAAGAACCGTGATAGTGGAGTTGTACCGGCAAAAGCTAGCGAAGTCCAAACGTCAATCGAGCCCATGGAAGTCCCACTTCCTGATACATTTTACCCACTTACTGAAGCCACCGAAGATGATAAGTGGGCGATGATTGCTCGATACTACCTCGAAGACCGGGAGATAGATCCCAGCAGTTACCCCTTTATGCTGTCCAAAAAGACAGACATCCCACACTTAAAGAAATGGTTTGGACGTGTAATTATCCCAATTTACAAAGACAATAAGGTGATCTTTTACACTGGTCGAGATTTAACTGGAAAAGCACTGAAAAAGTACGAAAGTCCGGCAGTTAGTCGAGATCGCGTCATTTATGGGTTTGACAAACTTTTTGAAAATAATGACCTCCCCCTATACATAGTAGAGGGCTGGTTTGATGCTTTCGTTATAGATGGAGTTGCAATATTCGGAAACGAATTTTCTTCTACGAAAATCAAATGGTTAAATCGTTCCAGGCGCAAGAAAGTGTACATCCCAGACCAATTCGGAGATGGATTCCGTGCAGCGAAACAGGCTATCGATGCCGGCTGGAGTATAAGCACACCAGACTTCGGTGATTGTAAAGATGTTAGCGCGGCAGTCCAAAAGTATGGCAAGTTGTATGTAATGCAGACACTTGCTCAACACACAGCTTCGGGGTTTGAGGCTGAGCTGAACGCTAGGATATACTGCAAAGAGTGACGAACGAGGCCACAACAAAAACAATAGCGGCCAGGAAACGCATTAAATCACACCTCAAGAAACGGGGGGAAGAACTTCTCGACGTCACCCCTACGTTCGTACTGCATTGGTGGTATCAGTTGAACCACGCAGTTTTCAGAGGTATACTCTACCCACCGAAAGATATTGTGTGCAGAAACTTTCGTGATGGTTCATACGGATGGACATCGCCAGTCCTTCGAACTGATGATGTTATCATGGGTGTCCGGCGACAGTTGGAAGATCGAAAACAGTTTATTACCGTCTTGGTTCATGAGATGGTTCATCAATATGAATGGGTGTATCACCGAAGAATGTCACACGGACAAAATTTTTATGAATGGGCACCACTAATAAAGCGTGAACTAAACCTACCATTATCAGAATACATAGACGACTAATACATGGCTCGCAAAAATAACTATACCGCAGACGACATTAAGGTGTTGTCGGATCGCGATCACGTCAGATTGCGGACACAAATTTATCTTGGGAATATGAAAGAGACGACTTACTCCGTCCCGTCGTTTCTCAACAACACGTTTTCTGTTCAAAACATCACATTCATTCCTGCCGTGTATAAAGCGGTCGGCGAAATCATTGATAACTGCTTGGATGAATTCGCTCAGACGTCTCTAGCTGGCAAACACATTACGATCGATGCTCATCCAGTTCTTGGGATGTACACAATTTCTGACAATGGTCGAGGTGTTCCAATTAGCAAGCACGAAACTGGACCACACACACCAGAAGTAGTATTTGGTCAATTGCGTTCTGGCCGCAACTTTGACGATGATAAAGAGGCTGGAGTTATTGGTCAGAATGGCGTCGGATCCGCTTGTGTTAATTTCTGTAGCACTGAATTCAAGATTGACATTCATCGCGACAATAAGCGGTACCGCCAAACGTTTAGCAACGGAGCGAATCACGTCACCAAGCCCTCAATTCGCAAAGGAAGCGCAAAGTCTGGTACCACGATCGAGTTTCAGCTCGACCCTGAGGTATTTGACGATATTACACTACCAGAGCAGTTGATGGAAAATAGGGCGATCGAAATCGCTCTAACCAACCCAGGCGTTACAGCCGAATACAACGGCAAACGATATAAGTACCGAAAGGGCTTCGAGGAAATTATCAAAAAGATTTCAAAGGACTATTTCAAGTTCGAAGCAGATGGAATGGAATTCTACGTCGTGTTCGACGTAAACGAGGGATTGGATGAACAAGTATATTCGTGGGTTAACAGCTCGCTTCTCTTCGATGGTGGATTATGTAACACGCAATTTCTTAATGCGTTCTACGACAGAACAATCAACCAGCTCTCAAGAGAAGCAAAAAAAGCAAAATGCGAAGTTACCAAGAACGATGTCCGTAACCACTTACTGGTCATCGGAAATCTTCGGTTGTCGGACCCTCAATACGACGCACAATCGAAAACGCGACTAACGGGTCCTAACTTACGCAAAGAAGTTAGTGACATGATTGATGCTCAGTGGGCATCCTTTATGCGCAAGAATAAGGACTGGCTATCAACCGTTCTCGAACGGGCGATGGTTCGGTACCACGCTAACGCCAACAAGAAAGCCGTTAAAGAACACCAAAAGAACCTCAAGAAAAAAGTTCCAGGTTTGATTGATGCTACAAGCAAGAACCGGTGGGAAACTCAATTGTTGGTTACGGAAGGGCTTTCTGCGGCCAGTATGATTACCCAAGCGAGAGATCCTAGGATACACGCATCCTACCCTTTAACAGGTAAGATTAATAACGTATATGGGTCTACTGTAGCACAGCTATTGAAGATGGGTAAGGTTACTGACCTGATTACTGCCATTGGTTTGGTTCCTGGCCAGCGAGCATTGAGGAGTGAGTTGAACTATGGGCGGGTCGTCATCGCCACAGATGCTGATGTAGACGGTGGTGATATCTTTACCCTTCTTGTTAATCTATTCTACACGTATTGGCCTGAACTATTCGACCCCAACTACGATCCTTTCGTCTATCGGTTGGTAGCACCAAACGTATGTGCAGTGAAAGGAGATAAAAGGATTCACTTCCCAACACGGAATGAATTCGAACAAGCAAAATCTAAACACAAGGGCTGGTCGATAAGCTACTATAAGGGTCTTGGCAGTATGGTCCAGAAAGACTGGGAGATGATTCTTTCAGGCGAAACTAATACCTTGATACCAATTACCGATGATGGTAAAATGCAAGATACGTTGAAGTTGTTGTTTAGCAACGATTCCGATGCCAGAAAAGAGTGGCTACAAACAAATGAAGAAAATTGACTACGAAGATTTACCAGATGAGGATCCCGAATACCCCGTCGGCGGCTGTACTTGTTTGACAAAAACACCCGACCCCCATTTCCACGACCGTAGTTGTGCAGTGTGGATGTATTGGAGAATTCGACAACTGGAAAAGAGGCTAAAAGAAAAAGATGGGAATCCGAATTCATAAAGTTCTTGGGTATGGGTTAGTTGACCTAAAAACCAAAGAGGTCGACAAGTACGGAACAAGAGAAGTTGACGACCCTCGCTTTAATCCCAATGGTTGGTGGCACACAGACTGGTCCGAGAGGGAAGACCGTTGGACGACAGAAGGGTTTAAACAACACTGCCAACGATTAGTCGATGAAAGTGATCCATACGAACATTTCGCGTTAGCATTAATGCTCCAAAGAGATTTCGAAGAGAGCCACTTCAGAGACATTCACTACTGCGTATCATATGAAAACGAAGGCGGGCTGCCGGATGTTGTAACTTTTACCCCATTCACGGATAATAGGTGGACTCGATACGACGATACCATCGACTACTATGACGCTGGGATTGGTATTGAGCCTTCAGTGAAGGTTCTCGACGTTCCGTTATACCCTTACGATGGGTACATTAACAACGAAACTGGCGAACGTGCTGATCGGACAATCGAACAGTTAATTTACTTGTACCGAAACGCAGCCGGGGAAGATAAATTTGATTTGCAATTAGTGGCCTTAGAAAAACTTGGGTGCGAATTGCACTGGACTGAGAAATACAACGTTGTCATCCCCGAAGTTTTGGTTGAGTTCTTCCGGTATACGGAAATGTTCACTGACGAAAAAACAATATGGCAGCTTCAACCAATGATATACACTTATTGGTCATAACAATGAACGAGATTGAACATTTACGTCAGTTATACATAGACGATCTAAAGAAACTTGTTTCTTATGATGGTGGAAAGACTAAGCGACCGCGCGTACGAAAGGTATCACATTACGAACAAATTCCTCTAATGGAAGCTGACCACACTCCTCAATATGAAAATATTTGGGTGTGGAGTGATACTCACTTCGGACACAAAAATATCATCAAGTACTGCAACCGTCCTTTCTGCGATTTAGATGATATGTCTCAACAACTGATTACAAATCACAACGAAACGGTTGGAGATGATGATCTTGTCATATGGGTTGGCGACGTTGCGTTTATGGGGGATCAGCGGGCAAATGAAATCCTTGCTAATCTCAACGGCGATAGAATCCTTATTATTGGCAACCACGATATCAATAAAGGTAAAGTTAAGAATCTTCACTTCAAGGAAAAACATCTAATCTACGCACTCCCTGGGTTGAGCCCACCTTTGGTGTTTACGCACTTCCCGTTCGAAACCTGCCCAGCTGATTGGATTAATGTTCATGGACACATCCACAACGCGTATGACACCAACAGCCTACGACACATAAATGTTAGCGTAGAGGTTATCGAATATAAGCCAATGCATTGGCACCGCTTGATAGAAATTGCAAGAACGCGATGGGAGAGTATGGAACATGTCAGTTAAACTAGTTATCTCAACCGAAATTGAATTGAATGGTGTCGACCACGTACCTGATGATGTTCTTGAATTTATCGAAGAAGTTCGAGATGAACAGCATGCCGAAATGGCTGATCGGCTGACTAGGTACCTCAGGCAACATTCGCACGATCCTGAAGATGATTATGATAGAGCTATGACAATCTTATGAAAAGTTCTGAATATGTGAACAATGAACGTAGAGATTATTCACTATACGTTCTACAATCGAGAGCTATTCCTCACGCAGCGGATGGACTAAAGGCTGCTGCGCGAAGAGTGCTGTGGACAGCTAGAAACGGAAGCAAGTTCAAGTCTGCAACGCTTGCTGGCGCAACAATGCCTATCCATCCTCACCAATCTCCTGAGGGGGCTGTTAACACATTAGCTGCTCCCTACGGCAACAACATTCCACTCCTTAATGGAGATGGTGCATTCGGTACGCTGCTCGCGCCCACAGCATATGGTGCTGCTCGATACACTAGCGTCAAGGTTAGTGAGTTTACAAAGGATGTTGTTTTTCGTGACATTGAAATAGTTCCCCTGCAAGAAAATTATGATGGCACTTTAGAGGAGCCGAAGCATTTCCTACCGCTTATCCCTATTGTCCTCCTGAATCCGCAAGACGGTATCGCAGTAGGTTTTGCTTCGAGCATTCTCCCCCGTTCCCTCCCCAGCATCATTAAGGCTCAAATAGATTATCTTGAAGGTAGAGATTTTTACGAAGACCTGCCCGAGCTCGTTCCGATTAAACAGAAGGCGGTTGATTGGGTAGAAACTGGCACTGGCGGGTACAAGTATACCTTCCTGGGCGAATATGAAAAGGTTAATGCAACAACCATTCGTATTACCAATCTTCCATACGGAACCACTCACGAAAAGTACGTTGAGAAACTCAACAAGCTCGAGGAAGATGGAAAGATTCAGGAATATACTGACAACTCTCGAGACTCATACAACATCGAGGTTCGCTTTAAAAAAGGAACACTATCACATGAATCCATGAAAGATGAGATGGGCGTTCTGAATTATTTGGGTTTGTTAAACAACGTTGGCGAAAACATGAACGTCATTAACTTTGACGGCGAGAGTGTATGGTCAACTAACTATCAAGAAATCATTCAAGATTTCTGTGATTGGAGGTTAAGCTGGTATGTCAAACGATACGAACGATTGGCCGGGCTTTTGGAAATTGATATCCAACGCTACAAAGATGTACTTCGAGCCATTAACCGCAACGTGGGCGGTGTTGCGAAGAAAATTGGGTCGCGGTCCGAACTCAAAGAGTTCCTGACGGAAATTGGTATTGTTTATATTGACTACATCGCCGATCTTCCTGTTTACCGTTTCACCGAAGAAGAGAAGAATAAGGTGGAGCAGAAACTGAAAGATGCTGAAGCTCTGATGAAGGAATACCGGTCGCTGCTCAAGTCACCAAAAAGGCGAAAGGACGTCTACGTTGAAGAACTCAAAGACGTTCTTACAAACTACAGGAAGAAAAAGTATGATGTATAGTTACCGTATAGTCGAAGATGGTAACGGCGATCTGATCGCGCAGAAACAGATTCTGTCTGATGGGGAGTGGAGATGGGTGTTCTTTATCGATCTGGATGATTGTGATGGGAACCTAAACCGCGCTGAGATGAAGTTGCGAAGTGCCGTTCTGGCGGGAAAACAGCAAGTTCTCGGACATTACGATGAAGATGGTAATCGAATCGACTAAATAGTTGTATGAAGAACATACTACTTTCCACCATTCTAGCGGTTACAGTGCTATCGGGATGTGCTATGGTCCCGCAGAGCTACGATAACAACGAGTATGAAATTCTCGCTCGTTTAGAAACTTCGGTGGTTCTAATTAACGAGAACTGCGGCAATAACGATGTCGTGCGGTCTTATATTCCCGAGCTTGAATACAACGCTCGCCTGCTCCACACATATACTTTCTACACCCCCCGAAACACTGAAGTTTATGGAATTGCTGACATTCTCAAGGGTGATGTTTTAGAGTTCAAGGCGCAATACGAAAAGGACGCAGCCACCAAGACCTACTGCACGCTAAAATCTCAGCTGTTCTTGAAGAAAGTTCGCACGGCTCTGGAAGCTGTTGCCCAAAAGGCGAGGTAAGTCAACATGGAACGTTTAGAAGATTTTCTCAATCACGAAGACCCTATTATACGCGAAGCTGCGCAACAAATTTCTGTTTTAAATGATGGCCTATATAACGACGATCTGTCAAAAGAACAGTTCGAAGAGTTGGTCAACGATCTACTCGAAGTGGACGAAGTTCGACGGATGTCGGACACGTTAGAACGCAAGATAAAAATCATACAAGCATTCAATATACTAAAGACTATAGTTGGAGTACTCGCAAAATGAAATCATATTCGGACGACCTACCGAATGTCACTAAAGAAGAAGTTCAACGTGCTGCGAATACAGCTCGCGAAGCTGTCGACGTATCACTAACAACACTGGCTGTTGCCGAGGACCTAGCCCGGAACTCAGAGGCACGCCACATTGAGACCACTGAACTACTTTCCAAAAACCGCAAGCTGTTGACTGTTAACCTCATTTTGGGTATCATCAACCTTGCCGTATCCGCCGGAATCCTAACGATCCTGGCACTGTAACCCTAAGGCTAACGCAGAGGTGCATAATGAGCCGACACCACCACATTCACGCGCACGAAGTGACGCATGTGGTCAATGACGTAAAAAATCTTTCTCGTGATGAAGTAGAAAGAATTTACGGTATCGAAATCAAAGAGGACGGTTCAGTCTTCGATCCAACATATAATCGTTCGTTCATCTCCATAGGAGAGTGGGCTGACTTCAGCTTCGAACAGGACGAAATGGATTACACCGAAGGTTTCGGACACGGAAAGCAAACATACGACGACTATTATTGATGCAGTATAAAATTTTCTGTGATATGGACGGAGTCCTTGTGGACTTCGCGGGCGGGGTCGGCCGCATTATGGATGTTGTTCTCGGCTACCGTCTTCCGTATTCAGAAAAACTATACGAAACAGATCAAGCCACTCGAGATATGATGTGGCACGTCGCCACCGAATACCAATTCACCCACGGAGGGGAATTGTGGTATGATGCTCAGCCTATGGAAGACGCTTTCCAGTTGTGGGAATATATTTCTCCACACGGGCCTGCTGAAATTTTGTCAGCCACAGGCGATCCAAAGTTCGGAGGGCATGACCAAAAGCGTCGATGGGTCAATAACTATCTTGGCGAGGACGTTGTCGTCAATACGACCATACGTGCTGCGGAGAAGGCTCAACACGCCGCGCCTAATCACATCCTCATAGACGATAAAATGAAAGCTATCAATCCTTGGATGGAGGCTGGAGGGATTGGTGTCCTCCACACATCAGCTGAGGACACCATACGTCAATTAAAGGAAATTGGATTATAACTCCAATGCAGCTAACGTACTCGTCATTTCAGACACTGAAACCTGGCGGCGTAGGTCCTCAAATGACACTTCAGAACCGTTAGAGACAATCACAGGCACGGATCGCACAGAACGGCCCACCAACGCATCAACATCCGATTTATCAACATCCTCACCAATCGTTTTGTATTTGTATCCTACACCAGCGGAATCGAGGAATGATGTTACATTCTTGCAGTTGGGGCAAATAGGGGTTCCGAAAACAGTGATATCCATTTGTGTTAATCTCCTTATAAACTTAGTCCATCCAGTGTGGATGCGTCAACGTCTTGTTCAACATCGGAGATCAAGTAGGACGCAATCTCCGATTCTTGTGGGGCATACTGCACTTCTTTGCCAGAAATCCAGTTTTTCGTCCAAGGTAGTGGATCAGATGTTGGATGATTGAACGGTACGTCCAAATCGATTGTTCTCATACGGCGAGAAGCAATCCACTCCACGTACTGATGAAGAATCTCAGCATTCAATCCAATCATCGAGCCGTACTTGAACAGGTATGTGGCCCAGTCCTTCTCCTGCTGGACAACATCCAAGAATAACTGCATTACATCATCTTTTGTTTTTGCAGCAATATCCTTGTATATTTTGTCATCCTTAGGAAGGGTACGTAGTATATATTGTGTGCTGCCGAGATGCAGATTTTCATCCCGACAAATCAATCGGATAATTTTTGCATTTCCTTCCATCTTTTTCTGTTCGGCGAAATTCCACGAGCATGCGAACGATACATAAAACCGAAGACCTTCCAGAGCATTGATAGAATTTAAAGTCATCCACAGCGACTTCTTGTGTTCGTATTCGTCATATGCTGAATTAACATCAACGCCCAACCGGCGTGCTTGCCAGATTGCGTTCCAATATGCCAGCTGATCGTAGTGCTTGGATACAGCAGCGGCACATTGCAGGATCTCGGGAATCTTCGTAATTTCGTCAATCACTTGCGATGGGTTTGAATATACATTGCGGATAACGTGGGTGTATGCACGCGAATGTAGCGTCTCATTGAAGGACCAGTTCGTGATCCAATCTTCCATTTCTGGCAGAGAACAGATCGGCAACAGCGTCATATTAGGGCCGCGGCCCTGGACACTGTCTAGGAGGATCTGACGGAATAGATTCGACGTAAAAATATGCTGTTGAGCTTCCGGCAAATCACGGAAGTCGTTCTTATCTTTCGATAGGTCGACTTCTTCAGGGCGCCAGAAAAAACTCAGCTGCTTATCAACAAAATTTTCCAACGTGTCGTAGCGTACTTGTTCGTACCGCTGAATTTCAGGGTTTCCACCTTCATCAAGGAATAATTTTGCCTTGAGATGGTCAGTAGCATCCTGATTAAAAACTACACTTGTCATGTCTCTATCCTCTTACAGCTTGCACGATTCGCAGTCATCCTGTTTCTTATCAGGATCCCACACGTCGCCAGAGCCGTCGTCTGTGTTTTGGTAATATAATGTTTTAATGCCCAGCTTGTATGCATAAACTAGGTCCTTTATTAGTTCAGACATCGGGACCTTGTTTCCTGGATAATTTGCTGGATTATATGATGTATTGGTGGAAATCGACTGGTCAGTATATTTCTGGAATATAGCGGCGATTTCTAAGTAGCCACGAGTATGTGGCATATCCCACAGGTACTCATACTTGTTCTTTAGTCGCATAATCTCCGGAACAACTTGACGGAGTGTTCCGTCTTTAGATCCCTTAATTGATACCATGCTTCGAGGTGGCTCCATACCGTTTGTAGCGTTGATAACCTGTGAACTAGATTCAACAGGCATTAGTGCCATCAGTGTTGAGTGCCGCATACCAAATTCGGCAATATCTTTTCTGAGAGCCTCCCAATCACATTTTAGCTCAGAACCGACTATGTCATTAACTGCCGCTTTATATGTGTCAATTGGAAGAATACCCTTAGAATATTTGGTTTCATCAAACCAATCACATGCGCCCTTTTCTTTGGCAAGCGTGACGGATGCTTTGATCAAATAGTACGACATTGCTTCAGCATATTCATTAACCAAGTCATTCGCAGATCCATCAGAATATTTGCGGCCATGCTTAGCAAGGAAGTACGCTAGGTTACTTACGCCAACCCCCAACGATCTGCGTTTCTTGGCTGGAACACCTGCTGCGAGCATAGGATAGTCCTGATAATCCAACAACTCTTCAAGAGCTCTTACTGCTAACTCAGCTGGCTTTTCGAAATCAGCCGGTGAAGACATTGCGCCCCAGTTGAGGGAACTTAGGGTACAGAGAGCGATCTCACCGTATTCCTTACGAAAATCCTGACAAGACAGATCCCACACATCCTCTACAAATTTCTTGATGAACGGAATACGACTCTTGCGTGTTAGCTGTTCGGTTGGTAGGGTAATTTCAACACATAGGTTGGACATACGGACCGGGCTGGTGTCCAAAAAGGCGCCGTGCTCGTTTGTATGATCAACATTGTGGATGTAAATGCGGCCTGTATTATTGCGCTCTATTAACATGTTATTGAAATGTTCAAGCGCTGGAACTACTTTTTTACGGACTGAATGCGCTCGCTCATACTTTTCATACAGTTCGGCAAATTTTTTCTGGTCAGTAAAGAATGCGTCATACAGATCTGGAACTTCATTAGGACTGAACAAAGTAATTTGTTCATTCTTGATCAACCGCTGATACAGGTATCCGTTCAGCTGAACACCATAGTCCATGTGACGAACACGAGATTCGTCTGTTCCTTTGTTGTTCTTTAGAACGATTAAATCTTCAGCTTCCAGGTGCCACAAAGGGTAATATGTAGTGGCAGAAGCTCCACGCACACCGCCCTGTGAGCAGGACTTCAGTGCCGCATGGAAATATTTGTAGAATGGAATGTTACCTGTGTGAAAGATTTCACCCCCTCGCACTTTGGATCCTTTTGCGCGAATCCGACCAGCGTTAATGCCAATGCCAGCACGGCGCGATGCATAATCCACAATAGCCGATGCAGTTTCGTTGATACTGTCAAGGCTGTCACCAGATTCAATTAACACACAAGAACTGAATTGACGCGTTGGCGTGCGGACGCCGGCGAGAATTGGCGTAGGTAGTGTAATTGTCGACTTTGGTCCTTTAGAGATTGCATCATAATAATCTTTGATATATTGCAGCCGAATGTCACTAGGATAATCAGCAAAAAGGGTGGCTGCAATTAAGATATACGCCATCTGAGGGGTTTCATAATACGTATGTGTCGTACGATCTTGAACAAGATACTTTCCTCGGAATTGTTCTGTTGCGGCGTATGTCAACAACCAATCACGATTGTGGTTTACTATCTTATCGAGCTTTTCCCATTCAGACTCATCGTATTTGTCCAACAGTGCCCCATCATACACTCCAAGGCCTACGTTCTTCTTAACATGATCAACGAGATATGGGGGTTCAAACCTATGATATACCTGTTTGCGCAGCGTAAACAGAACCAAACGTGCTGCTACAAATTGATAATTAGGATATTCTTCAGATATCAGGTCGGCGGCCGACTTGATAATAGTTTCATGGATCTCAGAAGTGGGGATTTTGTTGTACAGTTGCATGTGCGTTCGGACTTCAATTTCCGATACGGACACGTTGGCTATGTCTTCACATGCCCAGAATAACACTTTGTGAATCTTTTCTAGGTCAAAAGGTTCAACGCGCCCGTCACGCTTAGTGACGGTCAAGTCATCAAATACCATCTATGCGGCTCCCGTTTTATTATTGTTCTACTAATTCAGTTTCTATGTTGTGTTTCTCGAGATATACCAGCCCTTCCGTGTGGCCTCCATATACCTCGGCGTAATATACTTTTGCTACTTTAGCATCCTTCAGTTTTTCAGCACAACGAATGCAAGGCGCTGCCGTGATAAACACGTGCGCGCCTACAGAAGATTCGTGACTTCGGGTAAGTTTACGAAGAGCGTTATCCTCTGCATGAATAACGTTTGGTTTAGTGAATCCTTCATCATCCTCGCAGACATTTTCCTCTCCTGATGGTGTACCGTTGTAGCCCACTGCAATTGGATTGTCATCCTTAACAATCACACATCCTACCTGCTTTCTTTTGCAGTAGGATAGGTCAGCATATACAAACGCCGAACGCATGTGAGCATGTTTGTGCTTTTCTTTCATATGATGCGTGAGTCCTATTTACTTATTGTTGTTATATCTGTCAATGATAAATATTTTTGTGTTTTTAATCAACGGTATTGTGATCGTTGAACACTAATATAATTTTGAGTAATGTACTTTACATGAATGCAAATCAAATTGAAGCCTTTCTCGGCTACCTAGAGTTCCATCTTCTAACATTCGTGGAAGAAACAGAACAAGTGGTTTCTGACCCCGATGTTATAGGGGACATGTATGATAGGGCCTATGCAATCCTTGCGGATTTTGAGAATACCCTTGAAACACAAATGTTTTTGGAACACAGAAAGCCGTTGACATCGAATAAGAAAAACTGATAATAGATATATCGCGCGAATGGCGCGTTGGGGGCACTACCACTAGTGTCAAGGGTTCATAATCACATAGGAACATATAGATGGAGAACCTACTTTTCACCGATGCACAAGCTGGTGCGTTTATTGCTGGTCACATGGGTTTATTTTTCGGGGCCGTCATCGGCTCGGTGCTTCTGATCGTTGCCTTTGGCGAAAAAGAAGACGGAAAATACCAACCGCTTCACCGCCTGAAGAAATTCTTCTGGTAATCCCACTCACCTCTAAACAAAAGGAGATTCGGTATGAAGCCGAACAGAGGCGAAAAGAAAATCGACACCGATCGTGTTGTCGAATATCTCAACCGTGCGTTTGCTAACGCACTTTACAAGGCCGGCGGGAAAATGTCTGAACCCAAAGGCTCGGTGTTCTACGACTACCAAGTAGACTTCTGCTATTTGATCAATAGCATTCAATGCGATCCTGCGTATAGCACTCCTAAAACGATCCAGGAAGCTAACGCACTGATCGAAAAGCTCGAAAACGAGAAATGATCGGAATAAGGGGCTTCGGCCCCTTATTCTCCTTTCAGAGAGGCGACTTCTGCTTTCAATGCGTCAATCTGTTCCTGCTGTTCTTTGATTGCTTCAATTAGCAAACCAACCATATTGCCATAAGCAACTGACTTCATGCCATCTCCATCTTCGCGGATGACTTCGGGCAACACTTTCTCGACTTCCTGAGCAATAACACCTGCTTCTCTTTCGCCTTTGTTGCCGTGAATACGTTCATACGTGACGCCACGGATAGCTTTGACTTTATCCAACGCATTGTCGATGTTTTCAATTGCTGTTTTGTGACGAATGTCAGAATAAGCCGTTACGTTGCCCGATGCCGTAAAGTCACCAGTGGGGGCAAACGTAAATGTGTTGTTAAATGCTACGGAATCGTTAACAGCATATGCTGTGCTGGTAGTATAGAAGATCATATTGCCGTTGGTCTGATTATGAACCATAGCGAACGGGTATGATGCTTCAGTACAAACCAAGCCACCGGAGTATATGTGACCAATGCGCATATTCCAGTTACCGCCACCGTCATTGTACGTCAAGTGGTGCTTGAAGCGAGAATTGGTGGTATCCCATTCCATGTGGAACCCATTACCACTATCCGATCCGATCATCGCATAGTTATTAGTGCGCACATTGGTCGTGGAGTAGATATCGCCTGTAACCTGGAGTTTGTAATCGCCCAGGTCAGTGGCGTTACCAATCTGCAGCTCACCATTGGCGTTGATCCGCATTACTTCAGTAGCATTGGATCCGTTCGACCCACCAGCGCCGAACGTAATAATACCAGACCTGTACTGCGTGATGTATGTCGCCAGGTCAGTATGATTAGATGTATATACTTGTTCGCGCAAGAAATCTCCAGGAGGATTGTAGAAAATCGCTGCATCACCAGCCACCGCCCCCGTAGCGTCTTGGAACCAAATGACAGAGTTACCGGTTACGTCGGTATTCTGAAGTTTCAACTCCGGAGATGTGTTTCTGATTGCCTGGTCTTCAGTGAATATGTTTGCCACATCCAGTTGTGCGATATCAGCTGCTTCAACACCATCAACCGTATCAGCATCAAGACCTGAACCGGAACCCTGAGTTACATTGAAAGTGATCGCTTCTGTACCAGCTGTGTTAGCTGCTGTGTTGGTGATTTCGATGTTTGTCCCACCAGTAATATTTGAAGTATCGAGAACCGTGTAACCACCATCACCAGATTCTTGGCCCACGTGCTGTGTGCGATAGAGTATGAGTCCCCGAGAACTATCGAATCCAACTTGACCGTCCGCTGTTAGTTGTGATGGCTCACTGTTGGTGAAAGTTAGGAAGTTCATTCCATATGAATCATACCCACCAAAATCAACACCGGAGCGGAATGTTAAGAAGGCGCCAGTACCCACACTCTCACTAGGCTCTAGGCCAAGATACAGAAGGCCAGCAGAATGATCGCGGAAAATATATTTGAATGTCGTTTCTGTACTATCTTCAACAGCAAAGTCTGCGTCATCAACACGAATGATTACATCAGCGGCGTGATCTACAGCATCTCCACGAACGAGTTGTGATGCTTCCAGACCATCAACGGTATCAGCATCCAAACCAGAACCAGAACCATCATTACCAGCGTGCCAAATTACATTGTCTAGGTATAGAAAAGCACTATCATCAAGTTTAAGTATGTTGGCTTTGGTTGTGTTGTTGTCGTACATTGAACGGAACAGGAAACCATTCTCATACCAGTACAGTCTAGCCGTCTTATCATCAACCACCCCATCGGTATCAACAAACTGTATGAACGGATTAGCACGTTCCAAGCTAACCGTGTTGGTAAACGTTAGAGTGCCTATTGCAGTGTCGGAAGTATCAGAACGCAAGAATGATGCTGCTTCAATACCATCAACAGTATCAGCATCAAGACCAGAACCAGAACCATCCACAACGCTGATAGCGTTGCCTGTTATATCAATATTCGACCCTGCCGTGTATGAACCAGCAGCCGAGAATTGCACAGCAGTAATTGCGTCAGTTCCAATTTGGAACGTTGTGGGATCATCGACTTGCAGAACCCATCCAGTGCTCTGGTATGTGTTACCATCCTGGATAAACGTATATGCTCCCGACACTTCATCATTCTCATCGGTGCATAAGCATCGCGTTAGGATAAATGGATTGCCAGCATCACCAACTTGCGACAAGTAATAGATGCCGTTCTGGTAGCTTAGGTCAGGCGAACCGCCACCTTGGTTTTTGACCAACAAGCGATCATTCAGTCCAAGCGTAACACCGTCTTGTGCTGGGAGTGCTCCGTTGCTCGTTCCTGTTAGTGTAGAACCAATACCAATTTCGGGGGAGCCAGTTCCAGCACTGTACGTGGCGGTTATTGCTGCCGTCGTCGCTGCATTAGCTGCGGCGCGAGTACTTAATCCCTGAGCCACAGCATCAACATATGCTTTGTTTGGGATATCATTATCATCAATAACAAGGTCTTTGTAGTTTACCGTGTCGCCTGCAGATATTGTTCCGTCAGTATCAACTTTGAACACATCCGTGTCGTCCATACTCATTCGAATAACGTCACGAAGCGACAAGCGGGTTGTTGGGTTCCCGGCAGCATCACCTGCCGACCCTGTGTTGGCTTTGTATGCACCAAGCGTTACCGTTCCATGATCATCTCCGGTGGCAAGCTCACCACCAAGAGTTAAAAACGCTCCACCGTCTGCTGCTGTAGCGTATTTGAACCCACCATCGTAGTAGATACCGTTACGTATATTGAGGTTGCCACCGCCATCATTTGTTGTTATGCGTTTAAACGCATATCCATCTGGTGCAACAATATCATCTAGGTTAAACAGAACGTTTGGATCATCTATCCAAACAGACCCCGTAATTGTGACCTCTTTATCCACGTTGTCAAATTTGGCCCAAGTAACACCAGCCTGGCGGAATTCGAGTGTGTTGATTTGCTGCGCAGCCCGCGTAATTGCAATAACATTTCCACCACCAGAGTCAGCATCAGTAAGAGCTTGGAAATATAGTTCCTCGTCGTTGGCTTTCAATGACCAATTCTTATTATCGGCTGTTGCATCAGTTTCGATAATTTTCAAAGTGGGGATAAGACCGCTGATAACAAATGGATTTGCAGTTACGGCAGTGTCAACAGCAGTGTCAATAGCATCGTCAACATACTTTTTATTTGGTATGTCATTGTTATCAACGATTAGCGATTCATACGAAACAACATTTGTAGATAGGGTTCCGTCGGTTTCGATTTCTAGTGCTAATGTGCTACCAATATTAAACTCAATCGTTCCATTATCCGCAGTGCCAAAGCCCGTTGAAATTATAACACTTCCTGCAGATCCGCTCGCATTATCACCACTTACAACTGCAATATTGCCGCCCTGGAGAGAACTAATTATTGAATTTCCGTTTACGTCCAGGTCACCACCAAGCTGTGGACTGGTATCCTCTACGACGTTCTGCAGAGCTCCTGATATAACCTTATCATCAACGTACTTCTTGTTCGGAATATCATTATCGTCCAGTACAAGGTTTTCGTATGTGGGAGTTACTGCTTCGAGGGTACCGTCATTCGCAATGGTGAATACTGTTGTACCATCGATCCATACGTTGAGTTTTGAATTCGTTTCTTCATTGGTAGGGTCGATAGAAATGTTAAAGTTCTGCCCATTCGTACCAGTAGTATTGATCGTGTGATACCCAGCAGTTGCGTTGTCTGTATCAATAATCTTGATTGCAGGAGATGCCTGTTCAATGGTCACAACACCAGTAAAGGTGGCGTCACCTGTAATATTATGCCCATTGAGGTCCAAATCACCACCAAGTTGTGGTGTTGTATCACTAACAATGTCCGAAATTCCAACAGCGCTTGCAGCTAAATCTACCCAACCAGACCCATTATAACAATACAGTTTGCTTTCGTCGGTTCGGAAAAATAATTCACCAGCATTCTCCGTTCCACTAGGAAACGCCGTTCCGCTAGGGGCTGTTATATTTTTTAGGCTACTGCCTTCAGGGTTCTCAAAACCGTAATGCTTCATGGTGCATTCTCTCCAATATATGATTTTCGTGTATTTATTCCTTCGGCTTGATGACGTCTAAATATACCCATGCGTGTAGATGATCTAATACAAACCGACGATTCTCGCGAAGAACTTCAGATTCTCGCTGAACGGTGCTCCCAATTCTTCGAGGAGGCTGAAGGTCGTGCTTTGCTCAAAAATCTCTCGAGCAATTACGGTGATTTTCATAAAGTAAAGGTGCGAAAGCGCAAACAACGGAAATCCGATCCATCCGGTGAATTCTCGGAAGCATTCAATGAAGCATTCGAAAACGAGATGCGAAACTTACGCGAACGAGCGATATTCGCAAATGGTGAGTTATCGTTTGAACCAGCCGACCATGATGATCTTGAACCCTTTTACGTATTCCCCATCGACGGTTATCAGTTCATGTATTCGCGTGAAGTCGAGAATTCCAGCCAAGATTACAAAACTGTTTTTGATGCCATATTCGAAGAGTTTGGGTCGGATCGGGGAAATAGCGTAATAACAGATCTGTTGAAATTTACATACACTTCCGAGAAACTACACGAAGGAATAGAATCCGGATCCGAAATCATCCTGTACAACATACCGTACTTCTACGCCATCCGCACATCAACCGTTGATAATTACGAAAATCTTCTAAAAGAGATTGAGGAACTACAAAATGTCGATTGACTTCAAATATAAGCAGGCTACGTTTACTAGCGAACCAGTGAACACCCAAGTAGCTGCTTTTAACAATCCAAAACTGCCAGGCAGTATAGTAGAAAAAATTGTTGAAGAGTTCAATCGATCGAACAAGCACCTACGAGTGGTTCCGGGAACTGAGGTCTACATTCCCATCTTACCACCGTTTCATAAAAATCACAGCGATCTATTATCACGAGAAGATTTCGTCCCCCAAAAACCGGTTGAAATTAAAGAAGAGTTGCCGCCGGTCGAGGAGCCAAAACCAGAACCTCAAGTAACCCGAGAAGTTAAACCAACCGAAGCGGAGCCTGAGCCAAAACCAGAACCGGCTAAACCGGAACCGGACCCCGAGGATAACAAACCTCCAGTCAAAAAATTGGGAGCCCTTAGCGTTCGTCTGTACCCGTATACGTTTGCACGTCCGAACGAAACCATCGAAGCTGTGATTCGTCTATACAATGACATGAGCGTTAGCCGGCAGGTGATTGATAAACTGGTATATGAATTTTCTCGCATTAATGTGGAATCACTACCACCGAAACTAGGGCAGACTGTTCAAGTCCCTGTGTTGCTACCTTTCTGCTACAGACACGAAAACAACCACAAGATTTTCACCGATGAGTGAATTTGAGATTTTTAAATGGAGCGCCACCGCGTTCATTACTATCAGTGCCATTCTAGTATCGTTTAATATACGGTGGGCGACTGAGTGGTGGGCATATGTTGGTTTTCTTGTTGGTCATATTATTTGGTCAGTCGCTTCGTGGCAGATGAAAGAATGGGCCCTACTATGGCTCAACGTCTCGTTCATTTTCGTGGATTTTTACGCAATATACATCAGACTAAATAAAGAGATAGGAGATAAAGATGGAAATAGCACTAATGAAACTGGTTAGTGGCGAAGAAGTTATCGCTAAAGTAACCGAAAACACCGAAAACACACTAACCATAAAAAATGCACGGGTGCTGATTATGCAACCGACCGGGCCGGGGCAAGTAGGCCTCGTGATGGTTCCATGGATGGCTACCGTACCGGACGATGAAATTCCACTACGAAAGGTTGATATTATGCACCGTGCAACGAATGTTCCAAAGGAATTGGAAGATGGGTACCTGCAGCAGACTTCAGGCATCCAGTTAGCAACAGGACTGTAACACTAAATGGCAATCGTAGTTTACAAATGCGACACGTGTAAGCGTGAAATTGAATTACAACGCAACATAGAGGGGTTGGAGCACGTAGGTCGCTGCAATATCACTCATGGGTGTCGTGGTAAACTATACCAAGTACGACTGTTGCCTGATTACATCAGAGGAACAATTCCCGATCCTGTTTCGGGGTTAGATGATTGGAAAAGCCGAAAAGTATTACACAATCACGCTCAGGCTGTCGAGCGTGACGAGTGGATCATTGTTCATAACATGGGCGCTGTTCCCATCGTATCCGTTTTCGTTGACCGCCCGATTGAGGGTAACCTAGACAACCGCGAAGAGATTACACCAGACGATATTATTATCGTCAACGACAACACAATCAGGTTGGTCTTTAGTAGGTCGTGGTCAGGTATTGCTCAACTCGTTGCCAGACAATCAGATCCTGATCTGTTTAAACCCACAATCAGAGAGGCCGTTGAAGTGGAATCCCCAATACAATTCTCCAGTGGAGGTGAAATCTCCATTGCAACAAGGATTGGGTCATTTAATGCTACTTCAGCGATTTCGCTGGAAGTTGAATTTACAACACCATCAGGTATCACTGACACTGTTCAGTACTCAATCGATACTGAGCCATCTCTCGCATCACCATGGGTGGATTACGACCAAGGAGTCATTGTTAAGGGACAAATCTACAGTGTTCGGTCATTCAATGGAATCGTCCCCGAGATGACATTCGGAGCAATCGGATCTGGGTCTACTTTCAAATTTACCGGCGTTGATAGTTCCGGGGGAACAGGAACACCATCTCCCATAGCAACTGGGGATATACTTGTTCTCCTCGCTGGGTCGCCGTATCAGCCAGTTGATAAGATTCTCAACCAGTACGTCGATGTAACGGATGTAACCTCCGAAAAGAATCCAAGCGGATTCTATTACAACAACGGCGAATTTTTTGTTGTGCCAGAGGTTCCTCGCGACGTTTACCCTCTTATTCGCTCCGTATAACGGTTGACGTTCACCACAAATTGTCTTTATAATTCCGTTCTATGGATAATAATAAGCAGAAACTCTTAATCGAATATCTCATCTCTTCCACCGACACGTTTGGCATCTGTCAGGCTATTGTTGAACCGGATTATTTTGATCCGGAATATAAGAATGCTGTTCGATTCATGAAGGACTACTTCGAAGAGTATAACACCACGCCAGATCCATCGCAGGTGGAAGCAGAAACGGGTGTTCATCTCTCGAAGAAAGAAGTAACAAAAGACCAACTAGAATACACAACAAACGAAATTGAGACTTTCTGTAGGCGACGTGCAATCGAAAAAGCCGTGCTCGCAACCCCTAAGTTAATTGAGGAAGGCGATTATGGTAAAATGGAGAGCATTATACGCGATGCCGTCCTGATATCTCTCAACCGAAACCTCGGTTTACGATACTTTGAAGATCCAGAAGCTCGACTGCAACGCATGCTGACAGAGAGTCCTGTACTATCAACAGGTTGGAAAGATGTTGACGAAATGTTGTTTGGTGGAATTTCTCGCAAGGAACTGTTGTTGGTATCCGCAACATCAGGTGGTGGTAAATCTATCACCCTATCCAACCTTGCGTTCAACATGATACATCAAGGGTATAACATTCTGTACCTATCGCTTGAGCTTGCAGAGGATGTTGTTGCTCAACGCTTTGATACCATGTTTACAGGTGTCAGCCGTAAGGTATGGAAACAACACGTTAGTGAAATTACCACCCGTTTGGCAATGGCTGAACAAACCGAGGGCATTGGGGTACTCGATATCAAGTTAATGCCTTCAGGAACTAAAGCAAACCAGATCAAAGCGTATCTGAAAGAATACAGTTTACACTACGGTATCATGCCTGATGTTCTGATCATTGACTATATTGATAAAATGAGTCCGAATCAAAACATTGACATGAGCGACGTGTGGACAAAGGACAAACTCGTATCTGAACAGGCCCGCGATTTGGGTATTGAATACAATATGGCAATCGCGACAGCTTCACAGCTAAATAGAGAAGCACATAAAGCAACACGCGTCGGTCATGAACACATTGCTGGAGGTGTTAGTAAAATTAACGAATGTGACACTTGGTGGACCATTCAGCTAACCGAAGCAATGAAGGCGCAAGGCGTTTGTGCGTTTACGTTCCAGAAAACACGTAACAGTGATGGTGTCGGTCAAACCGTTTATATGAAATGGATTGGCAGTCACCTACGAATTGTCGACGAAGATGACAGGGGCACCCCCAACAAATTGGAATTCAAAAAGAAAGACGATAAGAGCGACTTCGTTGACTCTTCCAGCACAAATGGTGGAAACTCACTCTTGGATCTGATGTCCTCGGTATGACGCAGGTCTGAGTTTTATAACTACAACTATAGCTAGCAATAGGAGAAACTAAAATGCCAAAAGTAGAAGATATCAAGGTTCTTAACATCGACGGAACCCCTTACGCAGTCGACGGTATGTCTAATGAAGTTAAGGCAATGGTCGAGATCTTTAATGAGTGGGCGCAGGATGAAGCTGATGCCCGCGGCCGCCTGATGCAGATCAGTGCAGCAAAGAACGATCTCTCCCGTCAGATCATTCTTCAGGTCCGCAAGGAGAAGGAAGAAGCTGAAGCAGGGGATGCTGAAGCAGCAGCCGAGGAAGCAGTAGAAGCTACAACCGAGGCCTCGCCAGACGGTGAGTAATCCTTGAGATGAAACAGAACGAAATAACGCATATCAAGTATAAAAGAGCCACCAGCCTAGGAGGTGGTGAACAAGGTGAAGTCACCGAACGGTACATTATTCCGACCTTCATCCCACAGGACAACATCAAGGCAATTGATGTTACAACCCTAACGGAAGAAGAGCGAGATGAGTTTCAGCAGCTTTGGGCTGACTATCAGTCATACTACCAGACTGCTGTTGCTGCACTGTTCGATTTCGAAACGTGGGTAGAACATTCTACCGGCAAGACTGTTTCCGCAAAGTGGCGGACGTTCAAGAAAGACAACACTGAAATTCTTGATTGACTGTTTCATTGAACCAACGTAGAATAAAGCCCGGCGCCTGCCGGGCTTTTTCGTTTAAGGACAATAATAAATGAAGCATATCGAAGAATTACCCAAAGATCAGATGATGCATATGGTGAAGAACCTCCGCAACATGAGGGTTACTGAAAAGATTGACGGTTCGAATCTAGTCTTTGGTTTTGATGACAGTGGTAGATTTTATACAACACGCATGAACAAGGGTCGGGCCGAGCTATATTACACGCATGCCGACTATGAAGACATTCCCGTCAACAATACGTTCAAAGCAGCGCATGTTGCATTATCAGCCAAGTTGAGTCGACAGCCCATCCCCGGAACGCAGTATGAGATTGAAATCCTATATGGACGTCAGCCAAATGCTGTGGTGTATGGTTCAAATCGTATAGTGTTCATCAACAAATATCCAAAGCCCCTTCCCAAAGGACCCGTGGAAGTTAGTACGAATATGATATTCTCAGATGATGGGATTGAGACATACAGTGAACGCGTGACCTCTTCATGGACGTTTCATGATGTTCCTTCAATCATGGTGGATAACGTATACATCAGCGATAGTACTTCCAAGGACGAACTAAAAACCATGCTCGTGGATCAAATTCTCCGTAACATCAAACCTGTCTTCCGCGACGCCGCGAATGTAGAGCCGCACGAAGATTTTGGAGTAGAAGGAATTGTAATACAAGACCCAAAGACGGGAGTAACTGTAAAGCTGGTTGATAAACATACATTTACGTTAATCAATCAGTTCAATTTTGCTATCCGCAATGAGCTCAAGTCGGCTGGTCCTCGATTCAATCCAGCAAACAACAAACATCTGTATGACACGTTTGCGGCCACTGTTGGGTATCAAAAAACATCAATATACGATAACATGCTATCAGAGATTGCAGAGCTGATTGGCATTACGGGCCTTGGGAAATATATGACGATTACTCGTACACTTAAAAAGTACGAAACGGTCGAACAATTTCTCGCGGACTGGAATTTATATGACCTTGATGCTGCAAAGGCTGTGTTTGATCATGCCGTCAATAGTGCGTTGGGTCGGTTAGATACAGCCCGAGGTGCTTTTAAACGACAGTGGACAACATATGAACTCGTATTAACATCAGGAAAGGTCATTAGATACACGGAAGAGATTTACAAGAGAACTTTGGTAGTATTTGCCGAAATCCTCCGTGAATTGAATGTGATACGACAAAATATTGCACAATCCACCAATTGGAATGAGTTAGCACGGGCCATATACGGAAAACAAATGCAGTTAGCCTTCCCAGACTAATAAATAACGCTAAAGCGTTAATACAAAGGGAAAATGCTATGTCTTTACTTCAGGATCTATTAAAAGAAATGGCCGCTGCTGGTGCTACAAGCGCAGGTGCGGTTGCAGCCACTCACGGCTCGCTTTTTGGCGGTGGTGTCGTTCAGCGCAATAAGAAAAGGAAGAAAGTCAAAGAGGCGTACCGCCTCGACCCAGCCGAAGTTACTCTGCCAAAGCACAAGAACGCTTGGAGCTGGCGCGTGATCGGCGAAATGATGGAAATGGGTAAAGGCCAGCGCGAAGAAACGACTTTTGATCCAGCTGACGTCATCTCCAAACTCAAAGATGCCGAAAGCCGCGTAAAAGCAGAAGACGACACTGTTCCTTTTGGTATGGAAGACGAAGACGGCAACCTCGTAAAAGTTTACGTTCGTGCCGAACAAGCGGATGAATTCGAAAGCACTCTAGCATCCATGCTAGCTGGCGAAGACGCTGATGAGGATGAGGATGGTGCTCTTGAAGGAGTTGAGATCGCTGAAGTTCTCTTCCAGTTGAAAGATAAGTTTGACATTGTTGATGTCGAATGGCCACAAATCGAAGGCGACGAAGAAGAAGAGCAAGAGCTTGAAGGTGGAGCCGAAGGCGACATGGAAGGCGGCGATAGCTTCATGGATGCTGTTGGTGGCGATGAAGGTGGAGCCGAAGGCGACATGGAAGGCGGTGACATGGAAGACCTTGGTGATCTCGAAGGTGGTGACATGGAAGGCGAGGGTGATATGGAAATGGAACCCGAAGGCGGAACTGAGTCTGCTCTGCAACAAGTTATCGACATGCTAAAAGCAGATGCAGAAGCACGCAAGGCAGAATCCGAAGCACGCGCTAAGGAAGCTGAAGCACGCGCCGCTGAAGCAAACGCAAACGCCGCTGCTAATAAAGTCAAACAAGAAGAACAAGTGCTCGATATGGAAGCATATAACGAGCAAAAGAAGGCTGAAGAAGAGGAAGCCAAACGCTTAGCACAACTTGCCAAGTGGAAGCATGACCAGGCTCAATCAGCTGAGGTCAAAATGGCTGAAGAAGAGGAAACTGTTCGACAGGAACGCGAAGCTAATCAGGCTCAGCAGACACAGCCAATTTCCGTCCAATCATTGGCCGATGAGTTAATCCGCAGACTACAAGGAAGTATTCGATAATGTTAACGTTCAAACAATATTTGATTGAAGGCGCTCCCGATCAGAACGATCCAGAAGATATGCCTCCAGAAGAAATGGAGAAACAGTCAATGGAAATGCGTCGTCTGGCTCAACTGAAGCGCAACAATCCTGAAATGGCAAAACGTAAGCAAATGATGGCTTTGCGTAAGCGACTTCAAAACACAGCCGACCCACGCGCGAAAGCAGACATCCAACGCCGCATCAAGGAACTGATGGCTGGAGATCAGCAAGATGAAACTGTTTGAAGTAATTAATGAATGCGAAGAAGTTTGGTTAGATGAGGATGGCAACATTCTCAACGAAGCAGCAAAACGTCAGTTCAAGCGCGTTGGTAATGAAATTAAAAAGCGGTACCGTTGCGTAGGTGGCCCAAAGGCTGGCAAACTCGTTTCCGAACCTGGAAAGTGCGCTACTCGTAAAGATCCTAAGAACGTGCGTCGCGGCCGTAAAGTCATGCGGTCAAAGAAAGGTACGATCAAACGCAAAGCTGGTATCACGAAGCGTAAGTCCATCTCACGGTTAGTAGCAAAGATGAACAAACGCCTGTCCGGAAAAGCGTAATGAGATTCAGAGATATCACCGAAGCTGACGTTACAGATATCGGCGCGTTTCGTCATAAGAAGCACGAACAGCAGATTTCCGACACTAATAAGCAAATTCAGCAGGCGAAAGAACGCCAATTCAATGATATTGATCATGTGGTGGCAGCAACTATAGACCGCCTATCTCAAATTGCCGGCAAAGAGCACGCAAAATCCATAGTATATCAACACCTTAGTGACCTTGTAATGGGGTATGAATACGAAGGCGGAAAATTCGACTAACCGTTGAATTTTGTGTAATTTTTGTGTATAAATACTTCTGCTATGTTTATACACCAAGGTGCACCTAACTTACCTGACTTAAAGTCTAATACTTCACCCACGGGCGTCCGACACTATACGACTCCTGAAGGTATTGTATACCCTTCAATTACCACCGTCCTTGGCCATAAAGAAAAGCCGTGGCTTAAAGAGTGGCAAAATATGCTGGGCCCAGATAAAGCCGCCAAAGAGCAGAAACGCTGCGCAGATCGTGGAACTGCAATCCATGAGATGATCGAGCGCTACCTCAATAACGAGGATGATTTCACAAAAGGATACGCACAGGAACACGTTCGTGGGTTCAACCAGCTAAAGATGCGAGTGAATCACATTGATAACATTCGCGCCCAAGAAATCGCTCTTTGGAGTGATAAACTGCGAGTGGCTGGTCGCGTTGACTGTATCGGTGAATACGACGGAACTTTAGCAATCATTGATTTCAAAACGTCAAATAACAACAAAGATAAGGACATGATCGAAGATTATTTCCTACAAACCACTGCTTACGCTATTATGTGGCACGAATTAACTGGTGAGCCAATAGAAGATGTTGTTATTCTAATGACTGTTGAGAAAGGTATGGTTCCGCTGGTTTTCAGAGAAAAGATTGATAAATACGTAAAACCGTTACTGGAACGCGTTAGAGAATACGAAAAGGCACACCAAAAATGAATGAATATGCTGACTTACAAGAACTACGATCGGCTTGGGCTTCTGGGGAGTTTAAGTACCCAAAAGACTTCATGATCGGTGGAATTCATTACACTTATATCAGATCATCTTCATGGGATTTTGCTGAAGCCGTTCGTGATGGTAGGAATCCATATGTAATTTACACAACCGCAGCAACAAACAAAGAAGATGCATTGAAGCAAGACCTTCAGCAGTGGATTGTGATGTTGTGGGGTACTTCCGATGGTTTGACTTTAATGCCATACGACGTCCGAACCACGTCCGTTGCGCGCGGGAAGGTTATGTACGAACAAGTGGAAACTATCGGTGATGTCGCTCTCCTCAAGATTGCGCTTCCTTCAGGTGTCATTGCTCTGAAAGGCAAAGTGGATACTGGAGCGGAAATTAGCTCTTTGCATGTTGACGGAACTCCGAAGATTGTCGGCCAGGTGGTTCAATTTTTTAACCGCAACGCTTCTCCAAATGCTATTCAAGCACGCTTAGTCGATCAGCAAGCTGTGTCGTCAGCTGATGGTGGAACCGAGTATCGTCCGGTTATTGAGCTTGACATTGAAATAAACGGAAAACGTGTCACCAAGGCATTGTTTAACCTTAATGATCGTTCGGAGATGGAGTATCCTGTTCTGATAGGTCAGAATGTTCTCGAGAAAACAAATTTCTTAGTCAACCCAAAACAGGACGGAATCAAAGAAGATGAAGAGTGGCTAACAGATGAAGAGTTGTCTGAAATTACAGATGATATTATCATGTCGCTCGTTGAGGACGTCTCCCCGCAGATTGATTTGGGGAATGGTCCTGATCCAGAGGAAGTAGCAAAATTGTATGAAGCTCTGGATAACGCCAATATAACCATAAGCGATCTGTTCAGACACGTTCGCACGAAAGCAGTAGAAAGATTTGAGGAATTGACGTACTAAAATGTACACACCAAACAGCGCACTAGAAGTAGAGGATTTGATCTACTCTGTTAGATGCCGTGAAGACTTAGTCAAACGACAACTGAAAGAAGCACAGACAAAGAATCAAGAAGAAATAGCGGACGAGCTCGCACGCGAACTCGGACGTCTGTCTATCATTAGGTTTAGTTTAGAAAACCACGCAAACGACCATGACTATCGTTCTGATCGTTATGGTCGTTTGCCAGAGATATTCACAGACTAATGGCAGTAGCTAAATCCCCCTTTTATGTCATTCAAAACTTTCTCTCACCCAAACAGTGTGAGAAGATCGTGGATGACCTCGATTTTTATTCACCCGACTTTGATCGGGATGGTAATCCAGTAAAAATGTACCGATATCGAGAAGAGTCAGAAATGACTGTTTTCAATCGGCTGCAACCTTTGATTCCTAACCTGATGGAATATTACGGGGCGGAGTACCGAGCAACTGAAACGATTCAATTCGAATACTTTGCCGCTGGTGTCGCTGCCGAACCAATTTGCGAGAATAGTGATTATCTTCGCAAGAAGTGGGTACGAACAAAAGATCGTGACATTACTGGCGTGTTGTTTCTTAGCGACTATAACGACAACCCACCATTCGATAGCGAATATGAGTGTTATGGCGGGAAGTTGGAATTTCCACAGCACGGTTTTGGGTTCAACCCCCAACGTGGAACTCTGATCGTATATCCAAGTGGACCTCATTTTATTAATGCGTCAACGACGGTCCTTTCCGGCGACCTGTTCCAAGCACGTATCCACATGGCAACAAAACTGCCGTATCTTTATGATCCTTCGCAATTTCCTGGCGATTACCACTCGTGGTTTAAGGGCCTATAAGTAGTTGAACTTTAATTAGGGTCGTGGGATAATAGGGCCCGATATTGACGGAGACCCCCTATGGTGAAGACCCCTGTAATCAGGTACGAGATTCTTTCACGTCCTCTTAAATGGACATTGGCTAGCCTAGTAGCTTTGGCTTTCATGTTCGTTGGTTTCGTGTTCGGCATTGCTGTTGCTGTTTCAGCACCACCAGCTGGTCCTCCGACGATGATTATCGTTCCAATTCCAGACAACCCCAAAGTCCACCCATATATGCCTGGCTCATTCGGGGAACCTGTGCCTATTGAGGCATCGCGTTGGAAATATGATAGTCTAAAAGATGAGGTCAAATGTCTCGCAGACAACATATACTTCGAGGGCCGGAATCAGTCCATGCAGGGCAAGGTTGGAATTGGACTAACGACCATCAACCGCGTCAAGAGCAAACACTTCAAAGATAGCATATGTGAGGTTGTTTGGTTCCAAGCACGTAGCAAAAAAACAGGAAAAATGACAGCACACTTTTCCTGGACTCTTGACGGCAAATCAGACAAAATCGCCAACAAAGCTGCATATGAGGAAATTTACAAGATTGCGGAGGCTATGCTTGCCGGGGCCACCCTTGACAATTTCATCGACTTCACGGAAGGTGCTACTCACTATCATGCTGATTATGTGACACCGTACTGGAGCGATGACTACGAAATGGTTGCTCAAATTGACGATCACATATTCTACAAATGACGTATAACAACACGGAGAATAATAAAAATGTCAGATCATCACCTACCAATTCCAACAAACGACAAAGACCGCCAGAAGTTTAAGCAGGCGCTCGCTGAGATCACTGCATGCATGCAGCGCATGGACGATGAGCGTGAGCACATCAAAGACATCACCAAGATGGTTGAGGAAGAGTTCGAGATCAAAGCAAAAGTTACTCGCAAACTCGCTTCCACGATGTATAAGCACAACTATGCTGACGTTCAGGCTGAAAATGAACATTTCGAATTCCTGTACGAGAGTGTAGTGGAGGGTCGCAAGACCAACGACTCCGAGGCTGCGTAAGATGGGCTTGCGTTTACTAGCTGATAGAATCGCTATTCGTCCTGATAAAGAAGCCACCGAATCTAAAGGTGGCATTGCTTTAGTCACTCCCGATAAAGTATCCACAGGAACAATCACTCATGTCGGTCCTGGCAAGTATGACGATAAAGGCAAGTTCACACCTGTAACCATTGCAGTTGGTGAGCATGTGTCATACATGAGTGCTAATGCTGAAGAGATTGAGGTTGATGGTGAGAAGTTATTAGTGCTAACTGAAGAAGCAATTCTCGCCATTCACGGCTGATATGGTAGCACAAACAAAGGAAGAGATTGCCGAGGATATGGAGCTCGATCCCGAACTATGGGCCGAGCTCTACCTCGAGCAACGAGAAATAATAAAAACCCTCTCGCAGATCGTTGAGGATTATAAAGCTCGTCTGGAACTGCTGTTGATTGATCCAGACGAAGATAGTATGCATTAATATTCATGAGTTACATAGACGCCGTAAGAATAAGAGACGACGTTCTCGTTTGGGAGCGTACCGATCAAGGTAGAGAGCTGAAAACATTTCGAGCTCCATATTACTTCTACACCCGCGATCCCGACGGACCATACACCAGCATGTATGGCGATAAGTTAAAACGTCACGAGTTTCCTGATACAAGAACATTCCAACAAGCTCGTGAGCGGCTTGAGTCAGATGGCATTGAGCTTTTCGAATCTGACATCCCAATGGAAATGAAAGTGCTATCCGAGCACTACTACAACGTTCCTGCACCAAAGTTAAACATGACATTTCTCGATATCGAGGTGGATTACTCACCCGAAATCGGATTCGCTTCAATACAAAATCCATATGCAGTGATCAACTCAGTGGCATTGGTGCATATGTGGAAACGCAAGTATGTTGTTCTTGCAATTCCTCCAAACCTTGCAACAATGAACCCAACAGACGATACTTGGGAAGCGGGGGAAGCCCCTGAGGATTTCGTTCAGCAGATGCACAGCATAGCCAAGCTCCCTCCGGATATGGAGCTTGAGATTATCTTCTGTGCAAATGAAACAGAGCTGCTGATGTACTTGATCGATGAGATTGAGGACAGTGATGTAATATGTGGTTGGAACTCAGACTTCTTTGACCACCCATACATCGCAAAACGATTGCTTAGACTCGGCAAGAAGTATTTCCGCAAGATGTCGTTCCCTGGTGCACCCGATCCAAAATTCCGCGAAGTTGAGGTGATGGGTAACATCAACGTCACCCTCGATACGTTTGGACGTATTGCTGCTGACTATATGGTACTGTTTCGTAAGTATGAAATGGCTGAACGCCCATCATACAAGTTGGAAGCTATTGCCGATGAAATGTTAACCGACTTACCTAAGTTGGAATATGAAGGGTCATTAGCCAAACTATACCGCGATAACTTTGCATGGTTCGTTCGGTACAACATCCGTGATACTGAGATCCTACAGGGTCTCGAAGAACGTCTAGGATATGTTGAACTTGCTAACCAAATGATGCATCTATCTACTGGCGTCTGGAAGTACGTCACAGGAACCCTGAAGCTCGCTGAATATGCTGCCGTCAACTACTGCCATCATGAACTAGGTGGTTTGATAGTAAACGACTTCCATAAGTCTGAAGACTCTGGGAGTATCCAAGGCGCATTCGTATTGCTACCACAGATTGGTCTACATGAGAATGTAGGTTCAATCGACATCAACTCTCTATACCCTTCCGCTATTCGCGCTATCAACATCAGTCCGGAAACATTAATGGGTCAGTTTGATGAGCGAATCAAAGCGTGCGAAGAAATAGCAAAGGGATCCGCTGCTGCATTAACGTGTACGTTTGATGACGCGACACAAGTTCCTCCAAGATTACGAGGACAAACCATAACAGCAACTGCAGATGAGTGGCGTGACACGTTCATCGAGAAAGGCTGGGCTGTTAGTGGATATGGAACAGTGTTCAGCCAAGAAAAGCAAGGAATTATTCCTAAGATCCTGGAAGACTGGTATGCTACCCGCAAAAAATATCAGCGGCTGAAAGCCGAAGCAAAAGAAGCTGGTGATAAAGTTAAAGCAACATATTATGATAAGCTCCAGTACGTATACAAGATCAAGTTAAACTCATTCTACGGCGCTCTAACAAACGCGTATTTCCGATTCTATGATCTGCGAATGGGAGAGAGTACTACTGGCACAGGACGAATGATTCTTCTGCATCAGTGCGCCAAGGCATGTGAAATTCTTGATGGGGAATACACACTACCCGACGTTCATGTTAAAGACGATGAGGGTCGTGATCATTTTGGTTATTCTGATAAATGGTCTGTCGTATACGGCGATACCGATTCCAGCTATTTTGTTACACGCGCCGAGAACATTGACGAAGCAGTAAAATTTGCTGATAAAGTTGGTGAGCTTGTTAGCGATTCGTTTCAGGGGTTCATGGAAGACACATTCCTTAGTACTGAAGGATTCAACGACAAGATTGCCTGTGGTCGTGAGATCGTATCCGATCGTGGCATCTTTGTGGATAAGAAACGATACATCTTACATATCGTCGACAACGAAGGCGATAAAGTTGACAAGATGAAGGTAATGGGTCTTGACACCAAGAAAACCACCCTTCCAAAAGAAGTATCGAAAGTGCTCAACGGATTTGTTGAACGGTACCTGAAAGGCGATCAGTGGGATGATATTGCTAAAGATATTGTCGACTATAAAGACTCAATTAAAACTACTGATGACGTAATGTCCATTGGACTTCCAAAGGGCGTTAAGAAAGTTGAACACTACACGCAAGAGTATAAGATCCACGGCGAAGGTACTCGGTTACCCGGGCATGTAGCTGCATCAATCTTTTATAACCAATGTCTGGATGAATATGGCGATAAAGAGAGCATGCGAATTATGACAGGGATGAAGATCAAGGTCTTCTACCTGACTCAGAAGTATGGTAAGTTCAAGAGCATCGCCATTCCTGTTGATATTGAACAAGTGCCTGAATGGTTCTTAGAGAAGTACACTATCGACCGTGATGCACATATACAGCGCCTCGTCGATAATCCCCTGAACAACATTTTCAGGGCAATTGGAAAAAAGGCACCGTCCCGACAAGAATTACTGGTGGATGATTTATTGGATTTCTGATGGCAATATACACTTCAAATTATGCCCGGAAGGGGTCACACCCCAATGCAATTTCAATTAGTCGCAAACCACCTGACTGGTTTCAAGGCGAGCATATGCCGGAGTTTGCTCCCACGTGGGACATGATAATGAACCTACGTGAAGGAAAAATTGATCATCAAGAATATACAAGGTTGTACTTTAAACTTCTTACCAACCTCAATTACGATTCAGATAAACTGATCTCTTGGCTGAATAGTACTCCAGACCCCACGTTCTTTCTTTGCTACGAATCGCCTCGCGATTTCTGTCACCGACACCTGTTTACTCAATGGATCGAACACCGAACAGGGTGGTGGATACCGGAATGGAAGAATGAAGCAGAATTAGCTGCAGAGCAGCAGGGACGTGTAGTTGACGATCTGCTGGACTTTTAGTACAATAACGCCACAAAATTATAACTATAGGACATAATACCGATGAAACTAAAACCCGAATCTCTTGCCTACGTTCTGAATGTTGTTAGAACGGCTAAACTTGTTGGCATTGACAACATCATCATTGAACCAAACACCGTGCGTGCAATGGATGATGCTCGTACAGTTGTAGTCTTCCAGAATGAAGATGTGCCAGCTATGGAGTTTAACTCCATCGGTATCAACCGAATTGATGTGTTGATGGCTCGATATGAAATCGCCAACTCCACCCAGAACTTTTCAGTCGAATACAGCACGAAGAATGAAGGCGATAGCGAATTTGCTACTTCACTAATTTTGAAAGGCAAAGGCACTAAGATTGATTATCGCTGTGCCGACCCTTCAAAAATCAACGCGCCTCGTTCAATCAATGACGTTCTCCGTTACCAAGTGAACCTAACTTCCGAAGCTGTAACTCTCTTACAGAAGGGTGCAGCTGCGATGGCTGCCGAGAACGTATCCATCATTAGCAACGAAGGTGTGTCGTTTGAGCTAGTTGATGTTAACAATGATGTGTTTAAACATACATTCGCTGATGATGCTCAATTGGTTCCGGATGATGACGGCAACGTGGCCTCCACAACGAAATTTGCCCATAGATATCCCGCAAAGACACTACTTGCACTGTTCCGTAGCAACCCGGAAGGTACTTTCAGTATCGGTCAAAAAGGCATTCTGAGCTTTCCTGTTAACGGTTTGACGGTGTACGTACTACCACAGGTATAATGTATTATGAGCGAAGACAACAAACAAATCGACCAGGATATGATCGCTGCTATTAAGGCGCAGGTCATTCAGGAGATGAAGAGCGAAGAAACTCGCAAGAGAGAAGAAGCGAAGATTCGCCGCGAACAACAAAAGAAGGAACACGACGAGTACGTTGAGATGATGAAAGCATCCGACGATCCGTGGGTCGAAATTGAGGGTTGGGTTGAAACCGCTCAAGGTGTTCGAGTTGAACTTGAGTGGAATGATGCGTTTGTTGAATATCTCCGCACACAAGGAATAACTGGTGCTGACGATGATCAAGTCGTTCAGCGTTGGGTTGCTATGCTCCTTTATGATATGGCAAATCAGATGGATGAAAAGGCTGACGGAGATGGGGAGTTTCAGTGAAATACCTTGTTCTCGACGTAACGAACATTCTATATCGCACATTCTTCGCTCATAAAACTGAAGATGATATCACGGTCGCAGGCCTGGCGTCTCACACCGCGTTAGTAACAATCAACAAATACTTCAAGCACTATAAGCCACATAAGATCATTATGTGCTTTGACCGCAGCTCATGGCGAAAGGAATATACCGCATCCGATGTGTGTATTTCTGGAAAGCCGTATAAAGGCACACGACGTCAAAAAATGACTCCGAAAGAGAAGGAACGCTTTGAGCTATTCCTCAGCCATCTCGGGGATTTTGAAGATATGATTCGTGATCATACTACAATCATCACTCTGGCTGGTGATGGATTAGAGGCGGATGATCTAGTCGCTGGTGCCGTCCAGACTTTGAGTGTTACTGATGATGATGCTGAGTTCGTTATTGTTAGCGGAGATAAGGATATGATCCAGCTCCTCAGACATAAGAACACAGTACTAATTGATCCAGCCACAGGAAAGAACAGGACTCTTGATGAATGGGGCGGAGACGCTGATCTATTCATGTTTGAAAAGTGTCTGCGTGGTGATATGGGAGATAATGTTCAATCCGCTCTACCACGCGTACGCAAAACCCGAATTCTGAAAGCGTATCAGGATGAATACGAACGTGCCAATCTATTAATGGAACGTTGGACGGACCAGACGGGAAAAGAGTTTGTAGTCAGAGAGCTGTTCAATGAAAACATGCTTCTGATGGACCTTGAAAGCCAGCCAGACGACATACAAGAAAGGATCGTTAAGACCGTACTAACGGGTCTTAACGATCCTGGAACTTTCTCATACTTCCATTTTATGAAATTTCTTGGAAAGTATGAGCTAAAGAAGGTAGCAGACCAAGCGGAACAATTTGTTCCGATGTTTAGTCGTTAACCGCCATTCCCGCGCGCATTCTCTATAACAGCGCGGCCCTGACGATCCGCGTCCTTACGCTCGTCCTGAACTGGCTTCTCTTCGCCCTCGCGCCAATACACACTTTCTGACGTCTTCGACTCGTTGGTATTCCAATGGGAAAATCCATTCCACTTTCTACCGTTGTTTGAATAAAAAGCGAACACCGCTGCCGCCAACGCGAACATTGCCGTTAATAGTGCTGTATGTTGTGTTGTTGGGGCTTGAACGATGCACTCAGTAGGAACAGATTCTGCTGCCTTAACACACCCTTCGAGTATGTAAGGTTTTAGATTCATGTACCATGTTGTTACGCCGTATACGCCATAACTAAACACTACAACAACGGCACGTGGAATTATTCGCCATGCATCCACAAATTCTGCGACAGCTAGGTGTACTTTGCGCCAACTGTCTATATCCTTTAGACCGCTCATTTTATCATCTCCATATGTTATTAGCGTGAAATTATTTATGATAAATAGGGGCAAAATAGGAGCATAACCATACATGCCAAGAACTCACAGATTAACAGATTCCAATAGCGCTGGTGGCTCAGTCACCGGAACCACACAAGGAACCGTGTATGCTAACAATCTGCTGGTTTCAACGGACGGGTCTTCCGTATCTCCCGACGCCGCATGTAGCAATGGCAATATCCACTGCTCCCCCAACACCGCGAACGGCGGTCCTACGGTATTTGCTGAAAACATTCCGGTGAATAGTGCTGGCGATCCAGACACGTGCGGGCACCCCCGAGTTGCTGGCTCTCCTAATGTATTCACCGATGGAGGCGGTGGCGGTGCGATTTTCGATAACAGCGAACCACTGGCAGGGGCACCAATCATAACTTTGGGTACTGGACGAAAGATAATTCCAACCGAACAAGATCGATACGTATTCGAAAACAATGACGTTCCTGAAGAGATTAATCCTGGTGCCGAAACAGTATTCACAAGTTCTGAGGTAAAACCCATAACCGAGCAAGAACAGGATTCAGTTCAACCTCCGCCTAATATACCACCCGCAGCAAATTGCACAGACATTGATAATCTCAGTGCTAGCTTTAGCTGGGCAACTGGATCTCCACCATACCCCGATTTTGACACGTTTGCGTCAAGCGTTGCATTATCAGCAAATTACACAGCATATGATCTTACAATTGGCCCTGCAGTGAGTACATACAGGTTCTCGTCTGCTGTAACACAGCCATGTGGTTTATCACAGAAGCAGATACTGCAAAACCTGTGCTTCCACGCAAAAACTGTTCTCGAGCCGCTGCGTGCCGATTCCAACGTTCCTCCCTTTGTTATAACGTCAGGGTGGCGTAACAAATCAGGCGGTAGCCAGCATAATAAGGGTCAAGCTACTGATCTTCAGTTCTTCTCATTCCACGGAACAGGAAATACCGGACAGCAATATTATGATCTGGCACAGTACATTCGTGACAATTTTGACTACGATCAGATTATCTTAGAGTGGTTCGGAAAAAACCCATGGATTCACATCAGTACAAACTCATCAGGACATAGAAAATCAGTTCTAACTCAGGTATCATCTTCATCTTATGCCCCCGGTCTTAGGCGCCTGGGGTAACCCAAATTGATTGGTTACCCACCTAAAGTTCGACCGTAAATATTTCCAACGAACCAATTGTATAATAACAAACATAGGAGATTTTACGATGGCCGTAAGTATGCAACCTGGAAATATGCCGCATCTGTTTTGGATTGACCTTGCCAATGACGGTATATACACTGAATGTGCCGTTATGAAAAAGGACGGCCTTGGTAACATTTATTTCTTTCCACTGAACGCTCTGGATAAGATTGATAAAGGACGTCTTGCACGTATCCTTTCTAACCGCAACGCAAACACGTTCGAGCTTTGGGATCTGATGAGTCAGATTACACTGAATAACGGCGTTAATGCCCTAACCTACTTCCACCAGCTCGTTGAACTGATTACCCCTAACGGTAAGCGCATGAGACCACGTGAAGGTGTTATCGGTACTGAAGGTATTATTGATACTCGCGGTAAAGAGGCACGCGCTGCTATGGAAGAACAGGCTCAGATCGCAGCTCGGGCCGCTGCAAATGCGGCTGCCGATGCTGCAGCTGCTGCTATTCGTGGCACACAGGCGGCACCTGCCCCTGCTCCAGCTGCCGCAGAAGCTCCAGCTCCTGCGCCAAAGCGTCGTACAACAAAGAAGTCCGCTGAATAAGCAACTCCCTTAGTAATACGATAGGAAATAAAAAGGCCCGCTAAAGCGGGCCTTTTCTTTTGGAGAGAAACAACTTAACTCTTTATTATGATTGCGTACGAGCGACCGATACTGTTAGTGTGTACGTAATAGTCAGTGTACGGTTAGCAGACTTGAGTACCGGAGAGAAAATGATGTGAGTCAGCAAACGCTCACGCTCAGTTAAAGGATTAACTGGATCGTTTTGAACGCCGGCATCTTCGCCATCTTCGGGTGTTAGCAGCGTTCCACCAGTTGGTGGGTTTAGAGCTGCAAACATGTCATTAACAGAACCATTTGTCAACAGAACTGTTGAAGTAGCTCCCGTTGAACCACTAGTGAAACGTAAGTAACCAAACGTCTGTGATGCTGTGATTGATGGAAACGCTAGTGTGTTATCTGTGATTGAAACCGTTGTTCCAACGCCAGGAAGTGGGCTAGAGCCAGTTACTGGAGTACCCGTGCCTGGAGGCCCGCCAACATGGAAAGTCCATCCCGCAGCGCCAGTGTTGATTGCTTCACACAAATCACCATAGAGGATTTCGCCTCCTGGACCTGAACCACCCGCTGGGGTCTGGAACCAGATGTTCTGTGCAGCACCACCATCGATAGAAATGGTAAAGTCATATGGGGTTGAACCTGACAAACCTGTATCATCTTCAGATGTGCGGTTACTGACATCAACGTCCTGAGAACCGTTAGAATCGATAGCAGGAGCACCGGTAGTATAAAGGCCGATTTCATCGAAGGTGAATGAAGATTCAGTATACTCAGAAGGAGCTTGGTTATCTGAGCTAAACTGACCTGTAGGCTCACCTGGGTTTAGAACCGCTGTGATAACAACTTCAGACGTCAAGCCAAGTTCATTACTACGAACGCCTGGGCCAGAAACGTGTGGAATTGAAGCTGGATCACCAGAAGGATCAGCGCCGCCGCCTGGACGAGTGCCTGCATTTGGACCAGCAGAACCTGGGTCGGTGCCCAATTCCGGATTCAGAGTAGGGGTGCCTTCATCGATGATTTCACTGTATGTCTCATTATACAAACGAGAGTCCCAAGTACTTACATCAGGCGGCTGACCGTCATTAGGAGTGTTATATGTAATCGTGTATGCAGCGTCTGTCAGCGTACCACCGTTACCGAAAGCAATGCGGTGAATGTGGTAATTATTTTCATTTGACAGAGCACGTGCAATAACGCGAGCCATGTTTTGGGGATGGACTGCGTTACCCTTGTCAAGAAGAACATTACCCAGGTCATCCCGGATGTTAACATGTCCTTTGACGGTAGTGGAAAATAAATCTTTTGCCATTGTTTCAAGCTCCTGATATTCAGATATACAGTATTTATGCTGTTGTAACTATTTATGTTTACGGGATATGGGGCATAAAAAAGGGGGCCGAAGCCCCCTTTTCATCCTAATTTACATTAGGATTGGTTTACAGCTTTATTACGATCCTACTGTGATACGGCAACCTGTGCAGATCGCGAATCCATCAACCGAGGTGTTGAACGTAATTGTAACTGTGTTAGCGTCTGTCATTGTAATAGACTGAGGAATAATAACCTGATCGTTATCATCCACAACTGTTACGTTAACATACTGCTGGTCCAAGTTATGTGAAATAACCCAAGTTGTACCTGTACCAGGCTCAACCGCGTGGAACTTAACAGGCTTATACTCAACACCATCATGAACCAGCGCCTGACCAACATCTGCAACATCAGATGAAACATCGGACAGAGCCGTGGTTGCACCAGAAACTTCAAGAGTTACAGTTGAGCTAGAAGCATCAACTGCGACAGTGAAGTCAGAACCTGGGCCCTCTGCCAGAGTCATTGTGTCGCCCAGACCGATGTTGGTAGAACCAACACCATCAGAAATGGTCCACTCGTCAGTACCATCGACCCAAGTTCCACCGCTGTACGTCAGAATGTTACCGTTGGTAACACCAGTCGTATCAACATCACCCAGATCAGTCAGATCAGTCAGACCCTGGATACCAGATGCCAAGTTCGCCATTGTGACGCTCTTGTTTGTGGTAACGTCCAGATCATAGACCATGAACAGGTCACCAGATGCAGGAGCTGCACCTAGAGCTGTGCGACCAGCGATGTCCAGACCAACTTCTGGGTTACCAGATACTGCGTTACCATTAACAATTTCGATACCCAGCTGATCGTTATCAGCAGAAGCAACGATTGAACGGTTAGTCATTACCTGTGCACCAGATGTTGCATCAGTTACTGCAACCAGACCTGTGCCAGCGATGCCATTAACGACATTCAACTGAGCCAGGAAGTTAGCAGCAGTGATCTTAGCGTGAGTTGCACCAGCACCTGAGATGTTACCATCGTTGAATACCAGAACGTCAGAACTAACGATTGCTGCAGCTGACAGAGCACCGATATCCATCTGCACGGAAGAACCGTCGATAACGATACCATCAGAACCAGTCAGAGCACCACCACCCGTAGATGTAACGATGTTATGATCAGTCAAGAAGTCCGCAACAGTACGCTTGATGTGATTGTTGTATGTAGCAGGAGAACCGGCGACATAATCAGCAAACACCATGTAGTCATCAGCTGTGGTTGCCAGATCAGACAGACCGTTGATGTCCAACTGAACATCCTGGCCAGAGATCAGAACACCGTCAGATGCTGTGATAGCATTACCACCAGCGTCGCCGGTCAGGATATCCAGATCGTCGAGGAACTGCTGAACTGTGGTGTAGCGAGTTGCGCCATCATTACCAGATGCGGTAACAGATGAATCGTCAAACGCAATACCATCAGCCAATGTGATCGTTGCACTTGTTAGGTCACCAATTTCCAGGAAGATTTCTGTGCCAAGCTGACCCAAACCATCACCTGCAGTGAATGAACCTGCACCAGAGAACTGGATTGCGGTGATAGGATCACTGTCGATATCGAACGTGTCAGGATCGTCAACAGCCAGAACCCAACCAGTGTTCGCGTAGGTGTTACCAGATTCAACGAACGTGTATGCACCAGAAACCTCATCGCTTTCATCAGTACAATCACAACGAGTCAGAGTGTAGCCGTTGATTGGCGAACCAGTACCTGCGGACAGATACCAAATACCATTCTCTTCAGCGGCAGTCTGATCTTTCAACAGAACGCGGTTGCCGATTACTAGTGTTTCACCGTCAAATGTTGGTGAACCAGAAGCAACAACTAAGGTAGCGCCTGCCCATGGAGAACCAGAACCTGCTGTGAATGTACCGGCTAAGTTACCAGTAGAAGCAGCGTGAACCGAACGACGTGTCTGCAGACCTTCAACAGCTGAATCAACATATGCTTTATTAGCTGCATCAGTAGGATCAACAGGAGCGTCTGTGATGACCAGTTTACCGCCTGTTGCAATCGTGATCTGTGCACCAGAAGCAACTGTCAGAACACCGCTATCTAGCGTATCGCCAGTATTACGTAGGAAAACATCATCGACGTTAATCGCTAGCGTGTTGGAACCATCTGCATAGTTTACAGTTGTATCAGTACCATCAACGATGAATGTACCAATCATGTCCTGAACAGCTTCCACAAAGTTTGTAGGAGCAGAAGGAGTTACTTCGTCAACAGAATAACCACCAGCACCATCACCAACCAGGATGTAACCAGTACCAGAAGTTGAACCAGCGGCTGTAACATCAGCAAGGTCGTTCAGGTTGATGTCGGTTGCAATAACAGCATCAGCCAACTGTGCGATGGTAGCAGTAACGTTGTTAGTGCCATCGAAGACCATGACCTTCTCAGTAGAAGCTGGGACGCCCCCGTCGGTCAGCGTATCGATGTTGATACCGATGGTTGGATTGCCGCCTGTACCATCAGCGTTAACAACATTGATACCTTCCAGGCCAGCTGCAGCGGAAGCTGTCAGTGTGCGGAAGTAAACATTGTCACCGTCCATAGAAACGATACCAGTACCAGCTGCTGCAAGAGCTGCCAGGCCTGCATCGTAAGGCATTGCTGCGCCTGCACCTGTCAGGGAAGCATTTTCCCAGTTACCGGAGCCAGAGTTGTACTGCAGAACGTCACCGTCAGCAGGAGCTGGAGAACCAACCATGCTAACATCACCAAGATCAGCCAGATTTGCATCTCCGATCATTGTAGCAACAGTGATTGCAGTCCACTGTGTACCGTCGAATGCCAGAACGTCTTCAGTTGTAGCAGAGTCAACACCATCTGCAACGTTGTTCAGAGCACCAAGGGTAGCTGCTGTAACTTCGTATGCAGAAGCGCCAGTTGCGTTGAAGAAGTATTTGTCGTCAGTTACCAGAGAACCAGTAGCTGCGTCAGTTACGTCAGACAGATCGCCAAGTGCGTTAGCACCAACCATCGCCGATTTCAAGTTAGCAACTGTAACTTTTTTGTTTGTCGTTGTAGACAAGTCATAGATGAACAACGCATCGTCGTCAGCAGGAGCTGCGCCAACGGCTGTCAGGCCAACAACGTCAAGACCAATTGTAGGCTGGCCGCCAACGCCACTGCCGTTGGTGATTGACAGACCAAGTTCATCGTTAGCTGTTGATGCGGTTAGGGTACGGAAGGAAACAGTGTCACCATCCATAACAACAATGCCAGAACCACCAGTCGCCAAGTTAGCCAGACCTGCGTCATATGGCTGAACGCCAGAAGTCGCACCAGGAGCTCCGTTGACCCATTCACCATTATCGTAGTATAGGATATTCCCATCTGCTGCACCGGTGATGGTAACATCATCCAACTCACTCAGTTCGTTAGAACTAGAGATTGCTGCGTCCAACTGCGTCAGAACGTCAGAAAGATCGTTTGCGCCAGTGACGTTAGTCAGCGCATTCATATTTGCTGTGTTTGCAGTTCCGTCGGAGTTGATCATGTCTCCGATAGTAAGTTCGATTGCATCGATCTCATTCTGCAAACTTGCGGTGTTGCCGCCAGAAGCGAACTTCACCCATGTAGAACCGTCGTGGTACCAGTAGCCTTTGTCGGCTGGGGTCGTCAGACCGTCGTTGTAGTAGATACGACCACGCTGTGCACCAGTCGCAGGCGCTTCAGACAGAACTTCGATAATCGCGTTCTTAATCTGACCGTCTGACGATAGGCCACCTGGTACGTGGAACTCTAAATGTCCATTAATTTTCATGTTTAACTCTCCCTAGGTAGAATTTTTGAGTTAGTTGTTTATTGTCGCATTCTTTTGAATACTGTGTTTCTCAACGCTTATATTTATTATGGTCAAAAACGGCCGTTTTAAAGAGGATATAACCTATTGTTTTAGCTATGTTTTATAGGGTTATAAAATTCAGGGTTTTACCCACGCGTCATTCTACGCACTGATGTTGTTAACTGTTTGATAGCATTGTTAAAAGCAACAGGTTCGACGCGGCATTTTCCAAGATCATAATCCTGGATAAAATTATCATCTACACCATCAAAACAGAACGTTCCCTTCGTCCCATTCAACTCAATGTCAGTCATATCATATCCGCTCAGCCGTAAGCAAGCAGCTAAAATGATATCAGTTGTCTTGTAATCTTTCATCTCAATCCCTATTTGTGGTATCAATGACGACTCACCCACCGGTGATTTTCGCATTTTATATTTATCAAATTAAAATTTTTCTTCGGTTATTACGCCAAGTTCTTTGAGAACCGTTGGTGTATTTGCGTCTATGTTTGTTGCTAAACACTGTTGTTCTTCTTCCGTCAACTCAGAATGTATTTTTTTCATCACAGCCCTGAACATTTGATTCTGCTGTTCAAAGTCCGTTTTTCGCTGAAATAGTTCATTCAGATAAGTCGATAAGTGTTGTTCGAATAACACAAACGAATCACTGTCAAAGGCATCATCAGTGAAATGATATTGTGTCGTTTCCAACTCAACATCAAACACAAACTTCACGTCGTCTGCGTGTTCAATAACAACGGATGGGTCTGGTGGCAATGCAACTTTATAAGCAAGGTACTCGCCGCGCTGACAATAACGATCCAACCGCATTTTTTCCGCAGCCATTAATTTCGTTAATGCAACAAATAATCTAAGATACTTATTATTCATACGCTTATATTATGATGCAAATACCATCACAGCCTTTCCTGTGATTGGAACATTAAAATCTACCAACACGGTGTTAGCATCCAAAGTAGCTATTTCATTCGGAATTATCTGATTTCCATCAGCATTGGTAACGTAGATAACAAAATCTTCCGAATCCAAATTATGAGTAATAGTCCACAGCGCTGAAGGAAGAGGATCCTCTATGTGAATGTAGCTCTTAGGAATTAAATCACTACCCAACCCCGGGATTGTGATACCTTGTACGACGCCACCAACTTTACCAAGCACCTGGCCGTCCAACAGCTCAACGAATTCCAACTGACGGGGGCCTGCGCCACGGCGGACTGGAACTGTTTCCTGTGCTGGATCATCCACCGTCCAAGGGCGACGAGGAAGTTCTACCTGAATGAAGTCTTCAAAAGCACTCATTATGCAGCCTCCCCTATTTCAAGTTGTAACGTTCCGGTTGTATTCGACCCCGCGAACGCGGCGTCCGTTAAGAATAACCAACTTGATGGTGTTACGGTCGCATCTTGGAATACAAAATTTGACCAGTTCGGGAACGGTTCTGCTCCTGGGGTGTATACCAACTGTGTATCATCGACAGTCGACCATCCCTTCTGGAACTGTGATAGATCTGAAGCACGATACGTCAAATTGTCTGTCGTTCCAGCATACTTAACGGTAACTTTTGATGGATCCGTGATATCAACATTAAGATCAACAACTTGTTCAAGAGCGCCGACAGTAACAAGACGAGTAGTAAATCCACCAATCTCATACGATACGCCAGAGGTAATGATTATGTTATTGTAGGTATTGTTGGACAACGTATTAACGTTGTTTACTACCCACGTATATGTGCCCTTAACATCCGCATCATCAACAGTTAGAGTAAACGACCAAGTATCGCCAGATCCGCTCCAAGAACCACGATCCCCAGCAGTAGTATCACCACTAGACGCAATCGTAGGTGCTTGGCGCAACCGCTGCGTGAATGTCAATGTAATCGCGTAGTTTTCGCCAGACGGGCTAGAAACCAATCTCATCGTCGCGCCTGAGATTGCAACAGATGGTGCAACATTAGAAATATTAACATCCCCAGTAGCAACAGTAGTCGTTGTTCCATTCGATGTCTTATATGCTTTAATAGCAAAATTGTTCCCGTTGTATACGTAATTACCACCTATACGAGTAACTGTTTTAGATGCTTCGTATGTTATTGGATTGGAGATGTCGATGAATCCTGCACCGCCATTTTCATAATAATACACATAGTCTTGTCCTGATACCGTGTTTGTAACGGTAGCACTCTCAGACAATTTTAATGCACTTTGAAGTGTTGGATAGTTTACCGAACCGATGCTAACGCTTGGAGATATCTGATCCATAACCACATTGTTTGTGGTAACAAATGGATTACCCCACGAACCGAAACTGTTCTGCGCTTCTGCAGTTGCAGTCTGAACGCCCGAGGCAGAACTCGCGTTGAATCGAATTAGGAACGTCCGATAACCAGCACCGGCGGAATCAATAGCACCTAGGTTGCCGCCAGCCGTTGCAGTAGTATATGTTCCACCACCAACAGCACCACCAGTATTGAGGGCGACTAGTGTAGCTGAGTTGTCCACCGATCCTGAAACATAGAACACATCTCCAGATTTAATTGTTGTTTGTGTTCCACCCGGATATCCTGATGTTGGATCAGCAGCGACTGTAGGATATACACTACTGAACGTCATCGTTTGAATCTGTGGTGCTTCAGGCGCGCGTTTGATCAACACCGATGCGGTTGCACCGTGCGATGCTTCCAAATAAACCATACGGCCGGCCGTTAGACCATCAGCGATATTGATATCCGCGTATCCGTGGAAGGTTCGAATATCTTGAGGATCTTGAGTCAATGTAGCTATCACATTATCACCAATCGCCGGCGTTCCTGTCGGAACATCAACAATGACCGTTGGTGAATAGAAGGACTGATCTCCTTCAACGATAAATTCGATGCGAACTGTTTCTTGATCGGAAGTGGCTTCTAGCAAAACGGTGTTCGAAGGAACAGTTCCTGGAACGTAGGCGAAGTCACTTACGATGCCGCCACCAGGTGAAGAGACACCAGTGACAAATAGCCCGGCGCTTGCTGCACCAGGAACACCACCACTAAGAGCAATTTCAAACTGTTCATTGCCGCCCGAATTCAATAAGTTCAAACTGATACCAGTTCCCGCCACCAACTTCGAGTTGAGGTGACCTGTTGTAGTATCCGTGCTGGATGCTCTTACAAATTCATCTGTTGTTGTTGATGGTTCAGCTACCCACCCACCAGGCGAACCTGATCGGTAAACTAGAACATATCCATCAACAGCAGGAACAGCGGTTACGTCAGAAAGGTCATTTAGTGATTGAGGGCTACCACTTCCACCACCACAACAATTCGATTGTAATACCCACGTATTAGTATTCGAATCCCAAATGATAACATCACCATCTTGTGGATTGGCGATATCAACGTTTTGAAGGTCTTCAAGGAACCGAGGAATCCGGCGGCCGACTTTCTTACCAGTGTTTCTGTCGGTTACGACCGCTAATTCATTCTGCTGAGCAGGCGGTTCGAGAGCAATTGCCTGCTCAATGTTAATGAAAACCGTGTTGCGGTTTACGATATAACCAAGTAATTGCTGATGGTAGACGAGGGGGTCTGGTTCTGCTACCAGTTCACCGGCAGCTCCAAGGAAGATACCCGTTTGTGCTGGGTACGCCGACCAATCCCAATTAACTTCATCAGTGAGGAATCCCTTAGTGATGTACGAACGAACTTCGCCCGTGAACATATCTTCGGTCGCAACACCAATGGCTGGTCGATTGGAATTATCATGATCAGCAAGGACTAGCGTATCGTAATTATTTAAACTCACCGCGTGGTGAATCGGAATGTTTTCTTGTGCCTCGCCCTGAACAACGGCAGCTTCAACACGAAAGTTAGAAATTCGGTTAAACTGAGAGTTCAGGTCAGTTTCTGTTGTAATGAATTGACCGCGACGGTTCCGCTGGAACTTCTGCAGCGGGTTGAGATCGGGGTCAAAAAGAATTTTACCAGCGAATACGGCGCCGCCACTAATCCCAACCTGTGTCCCTAACGGATAATAAATTAGCGTGGTACCGCTTTGGTATTTTGCTGCAAATACCCGTAATTTTTCAATCCACGAACTGCCTGTCCATACTTTCTGCACGACCGCAGATGTGTCAAACCAGTGTTGATCCGGAGCAGGTGAAGATGGGGGCACTGCCCCAAATTCAGGTTCTAATGTCGTGTATCCACGAGATAGAGCACCTGTTTGAAAATCAACATCCCAATACAGCCAGTAATCCGTTCCGGACGTAAATGGACCCCATGCCTTTGCTACTGTGGCGTTTTCAGTTACCAGGTAGTCGACATCGAAGTGTGCAATTAGAAAGGCTGTAGGATCTGGTGATACGATTAAGTCAACGTATGAACCGCCGTTCGATGGCTGAAGGTTATTGGGATTGTTGTTGCTATCTTGCTGTCTACGCGCAATCCCGTGCCTAAAATTAAATCTTGCCATCGCTCATCCCCAAATAGAGTGTATTCGCCCTATTTATTTTTTATATTTTAAAATGTATTGCCATATAGATGCACAACCGTCTTGTAGTCCTCGTCAAATGCGCCGATATCGAAGTATGGGTAATCAAACGCATCCATCATAGAACCAGCAGTCAAGACAAGAACTGCATCTACATTCTCTGTTATATCTATTCCGACATGGTCTTCGAATATGAGGCGAATACCATAATCACGGTATGACTCAATCCAACCACCATTGTCGTCGGTATCTATATTTGCCACTTGGATTGATGTTGTTGTAGTCGCAGCATCATATATTGGCGGTGCTGTTACAGTGAACAATCCATCATTAAGTGTTCCAAACACTCTAAACTGCATTCCAGACTGAACATCCAAGGTAGCATTTCCGTATACCGTGAAGACATTTGTCGTTGAGTTGGCTTCTTTTATTAGGTATTGGTACCAACTTGTGATGTCAATGTCTTCCAATTGGAAGTATCCCTCGAGTCCAGCTGGAGGATCAACAGGCAGTCCAGGATTGCGTAGCACAACCGTAGTTTCGTCCGGGCCAGGTGCATATGAGAATGATTCGATTTCATACATTCCGTCATTGCCCTGAGAACCAATAATGATGGCGTCATCGTCAGGATCAATAATACCCGAAATGTCTCCAGCAACTACGATTGTGTTGTTTGCAGCATCCGTTGAAATTATAGCCCAACGTTGTGTGGTGCCCCAACCGAAATCGAGATTTTCTGTGATCTCTGTTGATGCTAAGTTCTCTGTCGCTGATTCAATCCGGAATGCCTCGCGGAGGATATAACCATCCTTCCAGTCTACAGCAACGTTAGTCGAATCATAATAAATTCCACCAATGAATGTGGCCAGTGCAAAACCAAGGGCGCCGGTGAAACCTTCATCCTCAATATCAGTGTCGAGCGTTAGCGTAATTGTTGTTGCATCATATTCCAGACGAGTAATCGTTGTCGCATTGCGAGGACCCCAAACGTGAATGATTGGCTCGTCGAAACGAATAACAGTATGACCCGAATCAAGCTGATACTGATGAACGATATTCAGCAAATCAAAGGCAGGTGAACCAACGAAACGGTCAAAAACTAGCTGAGATTCATTACTGGCAGGGCCTCCAGTATTTGTGGCACTGACAACATTCAGCTCCACATACGGTGGCAGCTTATCAAAATCAGTTTCTACAGTGATTATTGTATCACCGGTTGTACCTTCTTCCCACACTACAGAATTGACAACATACTGGTAGTTATTTGTCTGATACTCAAACTGACCGTCGGACCCTGCAATGCGAATCACTTCTCCAACGGGGAAGCTATCTGTTAAATCGACAGGTAGGCCAGTTAGAGGATCATCATGATGAATTCTTATAGTATTTGCAGTACGATCGGTTTCAATAATTTCGTAACGGTCTGGAACCTGCATTAGCTCATTGGAAGCTCCCAAACCATCAAGAATAGATGTTCTCAGATTGTTCTCAAACGCGACCGCCAATTCAATACGTAGTGGACCATACCATATGTACGAAATTGCGTCAGCATCTGTATGAACTGCAGTAGTTGGCAACACATATGTCTTCACGTTGTCGCCAGGAACCGATGGGTCCACCTGAGGATCATACACAGCGCCATACACATTCTGATATGATGGTAGGTTAGCTGGAACCACAATCGCAGTTGTTGTTGTGTGTGGATCTGGATCCGGAATTGGGTCTGACGCTGGAGCATACGGGTCTATGACGCTAATAACTGTTGTTCCATTACCGGCTGCGTAAGTGACAGCATCAACCTCAAACAACTTATCGCTGTTTCCTGTAGTAGAGTCAAACACCTTGACGAATGTGCCGACAGGGAACGCGTTTCGGTAATCACCATATACGATGATTGAGTTTGTTACGTTATCAATCTCATAAACATCCCAGCTAGGAGCATTTCTGAAATGCCCTGGTGCTATTCTGGATAGACGTCCAATAACGTCTTCCTCTACAGGAATGATTGTCTGCGCTGGCGACCCTTGCACCTGAACTCCAGGTGAGCCTGAGCTTACCGTGAACTCTTCGAGCGTTCCGTCGGAAGTCAGCACCGAAAGAATGACACCAGGTGTAAAGAACCAATCATACTCACCATCAATCGTGATAGTGTTCGCAGTAGTATCTACATCCCAAACATTAAAACTTTGAGGACGTTGTTTTTCTAGTAACGTGTTATTGGAGACGTCATACACTTCCAACACGTTCTGAGGGATCATACGGTGAACATAATCACCACCATACAGAACATAAGAATGAGCTGGCGATCCTACTGCGGTAATATTATCGTGGAATATAGTATGCGGTGAGTATCCATACTGATTCACATTTGCATTTGTTTCGAGACGCGTTCTATCATATACAGTCGCTTTGACAACATCCCCAATGTTAAAATCAGGACTTATTAATGTAAACTGCGACGCGGTGTCCAGCGTAATTTGTGCTGGAACGTTGTTAATTGTTACGCGGATTAATGTATCATCAACACCCGGAACTACCAACGGCCCAATCGTGATATCACCAGATACCACTACCGTCGGGATGTTCTCTTCGACATAAATTCTGGTTTGATTATCACCGGCAATAAACGTCACATGAGAAATTGTGTACGTTCCGTCATTCAACCCACTACCAGTAACTTCCAACATTCTGGATCCGGATGTAAAGTCAATACCGTCAGCATCATGAAGAACATTTCCATCAACGAGGAAGTAATCTTCTACACCGGCTAATGCCCCGTCAACAATACCCGATATTGCATATGATAGTGATTTGAATGTAAATGTGGATTGTGGGATGTTTGGTGCGACCTCTTCAATTATGAACGTCTCAGCGCCAATGATTTCAGTTTTACCAACTGCAGGTTGGATGTCATTGAAGCCTGGAGGCTCAGCCAAGTACAGTACCCAGTCCGTATCGACAGTTGGGGTTTTTGTTCTGTAGTATAACAACTTGGTGTCTGTATCTAACCAGTATATCGTTTGCGCTGGTTTCCAATCGGAGCCATTGAAACGATGGAGAGCTCGAGCATAGCTTGAAACGCCAGGTGCTGATGTGTTGAACCAAAATTCATTGAGAGAAGGAACGGCTGGAGGAACAGTGCTTTCTGTAACCGTTGGCTCCATCGAACTGAAAGCAGTGAAAAGTGGAAGTTCATACCCCCACGAATCATTATTCTCCATGTTGTGCACAATCAGATCGTCAGCAGCATCAAAACCCAAACCATCAAAGGTTAGTTGTTCATGAAACTTAACACGAACCATTGTCCCATACGTGTTGGCGCATAAGTCGGAGCTTTCACCGAAACCGAAAAGAGCTTCTTTGATCATACCCATCTGAACAGCAAATATTTGACCACCTGCTTCAGAATCAACAGGATCGGCTGCTACAGGTGATCCTGTGCATGCGCTGCATACTTGAACCTCTGTTTCATTATTGATGCTGTCGTATGTGGATGATACCACAACATATGAACCATCATTTGTAGGTGATCCAACAACGTTAACCTGGCTACCAGACGCAAACTTTCCTGTTTGATTTCCTCGAACAACAAAACCCGTTGCCGTTCCTATGATGTCAATACCAAATATGGTGTTGATGATATCACTCGTAGGTCGAATACGAGTTTTTCCATCTACAAAGTCAGATGTTAATGTGGTGTATCGTCCAGAGAACGAACCGCCAGCAATATTGAATACGTACCCCTGCTTAAACCGCGAACGATGGTCACCATCAACTACAAATACGTTTGATGGAATGTCAATCTGAATAACACCATCTGCTATCGGATCTCTGACACGTTCAACAACACCCACCGTCGTTTCATCGTTGCCACCATCATACGAGAGTGATGCTATGTTGTATAAGCCATTATTACCGGATGAATCATAAACGGCCAATCGATCGCCAACAAAAATGTTGCTTCTGAGTAAGTTGCCACCAACAATCAACTTACCTGTATCTGGAATAGCGATCCCATAACCATCAAGGGTTGATAGGACTACGCCTACAATCTCGCGGCGGAGATATCCTTCATCCGGCTCCTGAATAAGGTTTGGAGGTGATGCTTCAAATCTAGCATCCACATTGCTGTAGGAATACACACGCTCAATTTCCATTGGCGCTAAACGAATAACACCTACATAAACCTGCTCAGGTGTTAATGCTGGAATGGATCCAAACCCTTCCGAAAGGGTAACTACTGTGTGTGGTTCTACGCCAGTGCGATACGTTGCTGGATCAGGAAAGCTATCCCACTGATCAATTCCACCACCATTATACACAACCTGCGATACGGTGAAGAATTTGTTAAAGTTGTTGGATGGGTCTGGGAGAGTAACAACATTTTCAGGATCCGTAAAATCTTCAATCCATGTCACAACTTCAATGCGGGACCCGACTTTGATATCATCGACTCGATTGCCTGGGATGGTTATCGACCCAGCCGAAGCATTGAAAGCTGGATACTGATTATATTCTATTTCCGTTAACGCTGGGTTAGGCGGAACTATCGGCCAACCACCATAAGGTGTTCCATAAGGCAATAAGCTATAACCTCGCACACAGTCATAACCAAATTCCGGTTCTTCAGGACGGAACATATCAATTTGAGTATGGAGATACTCTTCAATGTTAATGTCCACTGCCTCGCCATAGACGTACTCAACGAGCACCTCAACCACTTTCGTGTGATAAGGTTTAATGTCGTTAATGTAGTCCACCAACCCCTGGACGGGGTCGAGAACTTTGAGACCTGTACACTTATTTTCTGTTGCCATAGTTAATCGTCAAATAGTCCACCAACCTGGAATGGTCTGATGCCATGCAATGCTACCATCGAGGTTTTAAATATATCCTCGTATTTACGCTTGACGGAAAACGCATCAAGAAGCACATCAAAGAACATTCTATTCACGTGTACGAACGGGAATGTGTTGTAAATTGTGTTCATGGAGTCCACGATATCTTCCGCAGTATCAAATGAGTGTTGCTGGAAAAATACGTTGATATCCACTGGTTTAAAATCATTATCAGGATTATTCAGGTCAGCAATGATCGTGGCAAGCGCTAGCGTACCATCAGTGAACGCCTGTCCATCTCTCAGACCATACCTAGTATCTGTTCCGTTTTCCTCATCATACAATTCGCGCTGATACGAAGGAACACGAGTAGTCGGATCGTTCAATTTGTACTGAACTATAGACTCAGTCACCTTATCCCACAACGCGCGAGGGATGTGATAAGGCATCTCACGACGAATCAGCTCCCACTGTTCATGTAACTGTTTCTTTTCAAGCGCTGTTGTTCCGGTATCCAAGGTATCACGTAGAGTATGGTCTCGCGTCCAACGAATCGCATACCGATCACTATCATTAATGATATCACGGATACCACGAATGACCGAACGGGTGAAGTGAACAGGGATTTGGACTGTTTCGCCTTCAAATGTAACCACTCGCGATTGACGAACATCATCATAGAATGCATATGGGATAGGAATATCAACCATAGAATCTTGAGCCGCCTGAGGTGACATTGATTTCGTGCCGCGCGTTACTTTATCTTCAACCCAGAAGTAGTACACCGAACGCTCGATATCAAAACGATCATAGTACGTATCGACCGTGTACTGATAATCTTCCATCCACATCTGTGGAGAGCCTGACAACGCTGCTTCAAGATTTGCTGCATTAGTATCATCATCAAGAGTTGGGTTATAACCTGGGCGATGTTCAACTACCCGGACGCGATCGGTTTCTTCTAGTTGGAAGATTCCAATAGTGTTAGGTGATATAATTCTCCAACCCGTGGTGGATGATGGTGTAGGTTGAGGATCAACCAGACGGCCGTTGACATAAACTGTAAGATCCACATTATTGACATCAACCCACTCAGTGACTTGGAACTCCGTTTCCGTTCCAAACGTCTGTGCGTCAAACAACACATCAAACTCTTCATAGGTGTCGCGAGCGACTTCCCATTCTCCACCATTATCTCGGAATAGAGTTTTGAACGTACGGCCTGATTTACGTTTTCTCTGATCGATGGTGGTATTACCTTCCTCCGCTTCAGCAAGCGCGTTCCATTCTTCAGGATGAACGTCAGACTCAACCCACGCGTAAATCTTAACGTCGGCCCAATCCGCGAGAGTTCCCCACTGCAGGTACTGCTCGTCGGTACTATCATATACGGCAGGATCGTAATATGGAACATAACCCAGGCGGCTTGTATCCATCCAAGTCGTTCCAACGCGTGGCTTATTCCAATCATTTTCAGCCGTTCTGCGAGTTGGATCAGTGCAAATACCACCAGCAGCAATACGGCGGCACTGGCCTTCATCTGTTTCAAGTGTGTTACTATAAGCAGCTGGGTCAGTGTCCCCCTGTAGATCTACTACATGAATGCCATTGTAATAATGATGCCCACGTGCAGGGTCCCAATATTGTATCGTAGCTAGAACTGTTTCGGATAAGGTATCAATCAGTTTATGTGGATTAATTGACTCTTTATCAAATGTCCATCCCCAAACCTTAGCATCATTTAACGTACCATCAATAACATGAGGGGATAGAACATGCACCACGTTGGAATTAAACATATCATAGTGCACGCCGGACAACAAGGTAGCAGTTCCGTATATCACACGGACAACATATCCAGACAAGTCTTGAGCAAACTGCAGTCGGTTAGTGCGCAATTCCGTTGGATCCGTTGATGCTACTTCAATATAATCAACACCATTGATCATCTCCTCGCCAATGAATGAAGGGCTTGGATTAGAAGGATCATATGCTGGATCTGAAGTATTGTAGGTTCCCTTAAATACACGGACCATATTAGAGAACGGAATATATTCAGACACTGTTGAACTACGACCGTCCGCCGCCATAGGATACATCACACTTCCTACAGTACTGTCGATGTAGTGATTTGCTGGATAACCTAGGTTGCCAGTAATCGTCACGAAGTCACAAGCAAAGTTGTGACGAATGTAGTTGTCCGTTGTTGCTGGTGATCCTGTACTAACAATGATGTCGCTAGGATCTGCCGAACTTACTTCAAGCATCTTCTCAGGACGCAACCGCAGATCAAAATACAGGATACCGTTGTTATCATTCAACTCAGCCAACTGATCAGGGTAGTTAACCCAGCGAGATGAATCAGTGATTGAAATTCCAGTCCATCCACTTTCAACAACCAACACACCCGTTCCGGAAATTGGGAAAGCAAAACCGCAAGCAGAATCATATACGTTAGCAGCATAACCAGAGTCGCACAAATCATCCTCACTAACAAACTGCAGTCGGAGTTCATCACTTCGTGCGTCATTAAGTTTCAACCACATCTCGATATAATCTTTATCCTGGGATGAACCGAATTCACCGATCTTATATGCCCAGAACTCATCTACCTTAGCATCAATGAATCGACGGGAGTTAACGAATGCATTAACGGAACTCATCGCACCTTTGGTTTGTATCTGACCACGCCAGAATGCAAACTGTGATTTTGCGTTCAGGTTGAGGTTATCGAGGTAGTCTTCGCGACCTTCATACCCCATCGTCTTACGAGATTGTAGTACCAGTTCGTTGGCCTCAATGACTTGATAGGTGTCATATAGATTACGCAAATCTTCAATGCTCGCTTCAATGTTGCGATTGAGATCTGCGCCTTGGTTATAGAACGTACTCAAATACTGACCACCAACGTTTGGACGTTGTGTAAATTCCAACTGCCTGTTGAACAACATCTCGAACTTGGTCAAGTTCAATCCAACGAATGGGTCGTATAGTAACTGCCCTTCGGTTGTGTTATCGTTAAACACCATTACGTGTTCATACGTATCAACAAACAAATGAACTGCACCAAGATGAATATAGTTGTACGGATTCTGAGTTATGCGGATTGGTTCCACATCATTATCAAGCTGATCTTCTATGGTGATCTTTGTTTCTTTATCTTCACGGAAGATGCGAACAGCGTCCTGGTTCATTGGACGACCGTACTGATCAACCATTAACTGAGATGTAAACACATCATCTGTAGGACCGGTTAGTAAGTTGGAAACAATACCACGCTCCGGACGGAACCAAACTGCATTTCTGAATGGGTTAAGTTCAAACCTAGGAGCATTCTGTGTTAGGATTGCCGCTTTAGTTAGGAACAGTTTTTCCGTTCCAGCATCATCCGTTATATCGATTGATACCCCAGCAGTAGCATCAGCTTTTGTTGCCGCCAATCTAAAGTTGGAGATTTCATCACGAATCATGTAGTAACGACCGCCTCGAACCAACGGAGGTGGGTATACACCATTCGAAGAGAATATTGTTACAGGATCCCCAGTAATGAAGTATGGGCGACTGTTATCAGTAATCGTCCAAACATTAGAACCAACGTTAACAGTCACAGGGAAACGATCTTCAACTTTTGTGCGAATAGCACGCAGGTTGTAGTTATACTGAATGAACCGACGCAGCTCGTGCTGCCAGTTTACGGCATATGTTGTGTTGCCTGGATCACGCAATGTTCCATCAACGTTAAATCTCCAGCCCTGATCCTTAGTGTACTGTTCGTATCCATCTATGATGTTAATGATGCCCTGGAAACCGGACACGTCATATGGTGGCATAAACGTACGTACTGTTGCAGTGTCGAGTGCATAATGACGCCAGAATTTAGAAGTTTGAACGCCGTCGGTGAATGTCGTCTGGACTTTACCTACATAATGGTCGCTTCTTCCCTTCGTTGTAATGTTGACATAATTGCCAGCTTCAGCTTCCGTTCGGGTTGTTGCTAGACGGAAAGTGTTGTGGGTTTCGCGAATGAAGAAGTAATAGTATACACCATTAGTATTATCCATTTGTAACGGAGCTGGCAATGTTTCATGCGTTGACAGCACCACAGCTTCACCCGTCTGCCATGGCAATGCTCTATAGTTAAGAATTATGCGTCCATCTTTTACAACACCAGTAACGTTTTCACTTACTTGGATCAAAGTCTGATCCGTAACAGCGTTGTATACGGAACTAATAATAGTATACGTTCCGTTATTGTCTGTAGACTCAACAACATCAAACGTTCTGTTTGCTGCAAAGAATTCTGTCTGATCGCCACGAACGGTAAACGTGTCGTTGAAGAAGCTCATATCATCAACTAGCCACGAGTACATCGTACATAGATCAGTATCAGGATCAGCATAGAACTGATAATTCTGAACATCATAATACGATACCGTCTTCGTATATGGAGGCTTCGTTGTGATTTCAAACTTCCACTGGAACTCATTATCATACCGAGCAAGTTTTGGTGGAATTGATAGAGTGTAGATATCAAACGAATCTAACCAGTAGTCTTCAGCTCCTGGAGAGCGCTTAGATGCTATTCTATAATCAAACTCACTAATACATACCTGGCGATGAGCTACATCCAATGATGGTGTATCAATGAACGAAGAGAACTGATACATCATAGGTGCCGTCCACTGAGTCCACGATGTACGGAAGTCAGACATACTAATGTCCACTCCAGTATAACGGAGATAGTTGACATACCACTGGTTAATACCATTGAATTTCAGTACTTCTTTGTCATTAATGATATCGCCATGGAATTCAGTGTTAGCATGCGACATCACCTGTTCAAGACGCTTATCGATCAACAATCCAGCTATCTGATGGTATTCAGGGCCAAACGCTAGGTACATAAACCGAACCGGATCAATTCGGAAGGCAACCGTCAATTGATCATATAGGAACTGAGATGAGTTTCTCCACACCCATTCAACATATCCCGCATCACCAAATGAATAGTCTGCCGATTCTGAGAGAATCTCCGTTGACAACTGAGAAAATATTGAACGAATACGCGAATCAAACGTTGGTATTGTAGCACCGAAATGCTGACTATAATTCCAGTAAGGAGGGAACACATCATCCGGCTGATATGAACCACCCGTGTTGATTTCGTGATTGTCGATATTAACACACAGATAGTTAAATGTAGGGAGAGGGCTACTGATCAATCCGCTGGAAACATCTTGGTAATCTCCCGTGACGCTGATCACGCCATTAGGATATGATACGCCAGGAGGAATTTCACCCTGGATAATATTGTTCCACATGCCGTAGCTAATAGCAATTCGTCCACCTGGGCCGTTAACTGTAATATCACTACGAACTGGAGATAACGCAGACGTGTCTATACGGATAGAGGTTCTGTTCGTATCTGGATCATATGTAGCACCACCAAACACATCAAAATCTGTAATATCAACGATCTCTTCTTCAACAACAATGATCGTCCTACTTGTTGGCGGTCCTGTGAAGAATGATGAGGCGACAGTCAACGTCTTGACGATTTGTCCAGTCGATGAGATGATTGCGAACTGTGTGCCAGCAGTAAACGTGGTAACATGATCGCCTGCAATTTCCAAACTAGCACTCGTTGCAGGACCTGGAGTGACGCTGACAACATCACCTATCTTACCTACTTGCCATTGGCCATTCTGAACACCAACTGAATTATCCACGGTGAAAAGTTTTCCCGTTGGGAATACTTCAATAAACTCACCATCTATTTCAAATATGTCCGTTGTGTTGATAGCATCAGCAATATCAAACCCGTGCTTGTACTTCCACCGACGACTGCCCCATTTCTTAGGGTCGTCGTTAAGGTAGTATTGATCCCACCAGTCAGGCTTATCGACATAACCCTGAAGACTCCAAGGCTCCAAATGTGGATATGGCGTTCCTAGCGCTTTCTGGTACAGATCCCTCCAATCGCCACCGGACTCGGAACCATCATTGGCAGTTGATGGAAGAATACCTTGGTATATCGTTCCACCTACTACATTGGTTATAGGCTCATTGACGTATATCTTAGTGAACTTGTTGTCATCCGTGCATGTTAGTACCGAACCAGATGAACAGATGTCTTCGGCGGTTTGATGTGCGCTGGTTGACACCACCGTCCATGTTCCATCATTCGGTCCATTGTTTTTAACATAGAAAGTAACCTGCACGCCAGATCCTGTGCACGCTGGTGGTTGAACCCAACCAGGCGGTGTTGGTGTTGGTGGCTTGCATGGATCAAACACAAACTGAAAATGTCCCGAAATGATAAAGGCGTTGTCGTCTGTGTCGATATCAACGATCTGGTATCCTCTACCAACTGTTGAATGTTTGTAATTCCATGTAAATGGATCAGATGCTGAGTATGCGGAATTCGACAGTGGAGCAATTATCTCCGCTTCGCTGGTGTAAGCTAAGAACTGTTCCTCAAGATATTGTTGATACTCGCTAGTATATTGTTGCTTTAATGCGTCAAAGTCATACTTTAACTTACTGTAGTCAGGAGCAACAGAATGTAAACGGTGCTCAACCTCAAAAATAACATCAGTCAAGTAACTATTGAGGTCTATACGCGTCCAAGCAGAAACCTCGGCAGTTGATATGTCTGATGGATCTGTTCCGTTGTGCAAGCGAACTGGATCCTCGCCAACTATGATATTTTTAGGAACTTCCCAATCAACATCCCCAGTATTAGGATTGGTTGTCTTAACACGAAGTGCTTCCAATCCAGGACGTAAATCTAGCCATAGAGTACCGTCAGGAACAGTCGAAGAAGGTACCGTTGTTCCAATCTCAGCAACTTCCAAACGATACAACGTACGGTCTGGGCCATTCACATAATACCAATATACACCTTCACGGTTTGCAATCGATGTGTCAAACCAAAGTTCAAACTCATCTGTGTTATTAGGTGGTGGTGTTGGAGTATTAGGAATAACACCAAACGGTTTTGGCTCGTCGTTAGAACCTGGTGTAACTGTACGCACATCAGGGGAATCCACAATGTTGCGGATAATACTCTCAACAGTAGCATCAGCAAGGAAATAGTTGCTTCTATGACCATCGTGGTGAATAATTTGATTCAACTCATGGTCTTCGTCTACCACTTTTGCAGGAACTCTGTTTTCAACCATTCCCAAAAATGGTAGGGTAGCTATCCAGTTGCGAACGCCAACATCATCAGTTGTTCCTGGTCGATCGAAGAATGTCGTACTGTCGCCATACAGAGCAGCTGTTGCATCATTCTGTTCGTACGTTTCAATAATAGTATCGACTATGAACTTAGACATGTCGGACAGGGACTCGGTTGATATTGTAGTGAACAATTCAACACTATCACGACGGTAAAGTTCTTCTAGGCTATTAAGTAGAACCTCATACTGATCTTGTGCAAACTCAATCAACGTACGCGGAGATACTTGGTGTGAGAATAGAGCTGATAAGAATGTATCAAACCCATAGTTAAACTCACGAATTGTCCCACCAAGCCCATAGTTAACATCATTTGAAGGAATCAGATGGAACATGTTTTTGCGAGGACCTGAGTACCCCGGAATCTTCGGCTGAGCTTTAATAATCGTATCAAAGTGAGTAATCAACTCTGACATTGATACTTGTCTACGGTTCTCATGGCCATAGTTGTAATACAGAGGATCAGGAATTTCCCAGTCACCAACCCAAGCGCCTGTTGGCGATAGGTGGTTTGCTTGTTCAGAATTCCACTCCATTTCAGCCTGAGCGATTGCATCAGGTTCAGTCAAAGATGAATCATCAAGCATTAGCTCTTCGGCCAATTCCTCAACGTACACAGCCTTCTGCTCATTATACTCTTCTAGCGTGCGTTTTTCCCAATCGCGTTTCTGAGGAACATACAGTTCATCATTTAATCCTTTCTTCCATACTGTCTGGAGAGTAGGATCACTCGGTCCATAATATGCTTCTGCTGGTACCCATTGGTCAGCAGTAACATTGCGAACTTTCAACACCTTCTCGAGCGTATCGAGCCAGTACACACCATTGATATTTTCCCACGGAAGTTCTGGTGGATAATCCTGAACTATAGCTTTCATGAAGTACCGATCGATAATTTTGTACTCCGACCAAGCTAATCCATCCCAGAAGTTTACTGTGAGTGTGTCTAAATCAACCCAGATATTGTCGGTTTGGTTAACGTAGTCGCGATAGGCGTACATCGTACCATCATCTTCATCCACCAGATACTGCTGGAATAAGAAGTTGTTGCCAGTACTTCCAGTAACAAGGCGCATCTGAATTGCACCATTTACTGGCTGACTAGAATCGGTAACGAACGCGAACAGAGGCGATGCTTTATATGCAGGCGTGCCGTCCACATTGTACATATCAAATAGTGGATACTGATTTGTCTGCGTTTTTACTTGTTCTTCTTTTCTGTACTTTACCAAACTTATGTACGTCGGTTCGGAAGAACCAGCGTATGCATAGTCATCTTCAATCGTTCGAACAGGAACGCTGGTCCGACCGAAATCAGCTGGTGTAGCTTCACCAACCTCAATTAGCACTTCATCAAATTGTGTAGGACCATATCCAGTAAGGAACGTGACGCCGGTCACAAACCCCGCAGCGTCTGCGTCTTCATTGAATGTACCATATTGACGAATACCGTTAATGTATACGCGGACATCATTCATACCAGCCATGGCACGATGTCGTAAGTCTAACGACGATCCTGGCTGAGCACCAGCTGCAAGCTCAAGATGAGATACTTCACTAGCCGATGTTATACTGTACTGCTGCGCGTAATAAGTGAAAGTGTAATCATAATCCACATCATTTATTACAGGCTGAGTGGTACCAATTTCAGTGAAACTGTTCTTTGGTTGATGTACGATGGGAACGGATGCATTGGAACTCACATACACCCAATGCACGTTGTATCCTTTCCATGCATCACCTTGCGATGTCCACAAAGGACGAAGAGGTGCTGGATCGGCTGGGGAACCTGACGTGTTGATGATAGACTCAGTTCCAGTATCGGTGTTACCAAATGTTATCTCTGGTGCAACAATGTCCTTGTTGAACGTAACCCGCGTCTTCTGGGACTCACCAGGATTATCAGCAACATATGAAGATGACACAACTTCAAACACATCCGTTACTGTTGGGAAAGCCATTTCGCGGCCTGGTGCAAAGTACTCCGTCATGTCACCATATCGAGCATCAAACACTATAGAGTCTAACACTCCACTTTCACGCTCATAAATTGTTAGAGGGACGAGCTCAACGAAATCTGGTTCAGCGTCAATTTCATCAAACGGACGAAGTGTTTCTGAACGATATTTCCAATTATATGTGGTATATGTCCACTCATTGAGTTCCAAATCCCAATCAAACTCTATGATTGGAACGCTTGCTTGTTTCGCAATAGCGAAGTTAGGAACGTCAGTTTTATGTAGCCATTTATTTGCAGTAATCCACTGTTCCGATCCGCTTACAACAGTCTGTACTCCACAACCAAGCGTCAGATCCCACAGTCCCGCTCCTCGGGTGTCTTCTACCAATATAGAGAAAGCATTCCATATTGTCTTCCATCCCGTCGCTGAAGAATATTGGTATAAAATGTCAGCGTCAGTATCCCACCACAGCTGGTTCTCTCCACACGGAGCGCCTGGAGGGCCTGCGTTAGAGATCGATGCAATCAGTGAGTTAAAATCTTCAACGATATTCCCACATGGATCAAGATATGGAGTGTCCTGGTGCCAAATTTCTGGAGTATCTGGGTTATCATCCCACTGGAATAGATCCCAACCGATAGAACCAGTACACTGACAATCCCGAGCCGCCTGTGCTGCTGCTAATTTCTCAGACAACGATACTACACCGTCAACACGACGATCGGTAAACACCATCGATAATGTTACAGTGGTTTCAGTATTTGATTCATCATATTCCGAATCTGTAACAATCAAGAATGAATCGTTGATCTCTTCGTTGGATGAGTGTTTGAAGAAGAACACGAACCCAGGTTCCATCAAGCGACCGTAATCACCAGTAATAACAAATTTATCATAGCGCTCAAGTTTTACAGAGCCGATAACTTCATCTGCACCTGGGAATGCTCCTGGTGCTACTTGAATGACTGAGTTCCCTGATAGTGTATCAAATATTGGATCTCCATCAAGTTGGTACACACCATTATTACCCAATGTTCCAGTTACTTCAAGAAACTGTCCATCTGATAGTTCATCTGTGACATCGCCGGATACTACAATCTGACTGGTTGCAACAATGAGAGAGATAATGTCGAACGTAGGTAAAACATCATCAACAGAAGCAGCTCGCAGAACAGGAAAATCAGATCCATATTCCTCAACTAACGACTCCTGGAAATTCGCATACGAAGTAGCAGTTGCACATCGACTGCGAATTGTGATGAATTGTGGTTTTGAACTTGGGTTGTCCTCATCATACCAATAATAATCTTGGTAATGGATCAACTTATCAATGTCAATAGGAGGAGCCCAGTTAAACTGGAGTAGACTTAACCACTCTTGAATAGCTTCTGGATCAATACCGAGACGTTCGGCCTCATTCAGCAAATCCTTCCATGAGGACATCCACTCAACCGAACCAATCTTGTTGTACAAAATCGGCTGGAGCTGATACGCTTGACGGTGGACGTTAAACTCTTGAATTTGTCGTTTTACGACAGCATTCGGATTCCCATCGCCAATATAACCAGATACGCGCTTTGTTTCCTGTTTGGTCAGAAAACGGTTGAATAGGTTCTCGAAAACCGAGCGGTTTGTATCTGATTGATAGACCTCCGGTAAGAGGTCAAATAAATTAGTTCGCGGTTTGGTGTAATCGCTGTTGTCTGCCACAGTCCATCATCTCCATTATTTCAGGTATTTATTTGTCGTTCCCCTTGCAAATTTTCGCGGGGGTACGATTAATCTTGCCTGATGTTATCTGGGGTGATGGATTCTATGATTTCAATGTTAGATGTGCTAATATCAGGAACAAAGATTTCATCCTCTCGTGAATAGATCTGGAATAGATCGCCAAACTGATTTTGTGAGTAGTTTGGAACGAGAAGAACTGAGTCAATTTCCGGGCCAAGCGCAGCGTGAATTGAAGCGGAAAGTTCAGTAAAGAAGAAAGTTTCACCAAATTCCCATGCATCAATATCAAAGAATGCCCGAATAGCATTAACAATCTCAACCTTAACCTGGTTGTCTGTTTTAGATGTTTGGTCCGGACGAACAACTTTAAACGTGGCTTGCAGCTGAGGAATAGCCCGTGACCCAAACAGAATCTTGAATTTACCAGAATGTAAGACTACAGTGTCGGAAATCATCTTATTGTCAAGGAGATTTGCGTACGCTGACCGTAGTTCCAGAGGTGTAGGTGCTTCTGGCTCAACATCCGTCTTGTTCTCAAGCCAACGTCTCGTTGATGTATAATATCCTTTAGTGATGATATATGTATCGATGATATTCGAAGCAGCAGGATCAACCAGATTCAGTCGTGGAGTGTAGTGGAACCACGCGAAGTTTAGTGGATATCGTCCTTCACGGCGATCGTAACGTAATGACGATTCCAGAAGATCGGGGTCTTCAGATAAGTATCGAACTCGGTTAGCTTCTGTGTCTTCCATAGGAACCCAAGGGCTCAGATTATCATCACGGTAAAAGTAGACATAGTCTCTAACGGAAATAACAATATTTTCAGGCCCAGTTAGCGGTAATGTTGGGAATAAATTTATCCGACTAATGATTAAATTATTGGCATCGGACACATCAGCCTGCAGTTGAGTACTCTCAAACGTCAGAGGGGTTCCATCAACCGTGATTACAATATCATTATCGCGTCCCTTTGACGTGCTGTTGTTTATTACTTTTCCTACGACACTAAGATCAATGTACTGGGTTCCAGTATCCACACCCAGACCACTAGCTAACAGTTCAGTCCAAGTTCCAGTAAACTCAGCATCAAACAATGCAGGCTGCAATAGATTATCAGGGATATTATCTCCATTAACATCAACCGGCATTACCGACAACCGATGAATATCAGGCAAGTTACCTGCATTATCATCAAGTAGCTCTTGTGCAAGGACATTATAGTTTCGGTTAGCATTAAGCAAACCATCCCCATTAGCATTAACGTTTGCCTTCAGAATAACAATGTGATCGCCTTGTGAATTGATCGTATCGAAGTTTACAACGCGTTCAGTTGTGTTAGTATTCCAGAACTTTGTCTGTTCACTCTGGACAATTAATCGGCGAGTCAACCACGAAATCTCCCAATCCGTAACATCCTGATCAACACGAATCATCCAATCGGAATCAGCGTCTGGTGTTGGGTGTTCACCCACCGTCCACTCATCGTAAAACACGGAATAGTACAAATCAATGTATGTTGTTATATTATTCAACGCATAACTCAGAGCATCAATCTCATTATCCTGGCCGTTAATGTCGAGTCCAAACGTATACGTATCTGTTTTGAAGTATGTTCGAACATCCCCACCTGCAAGCCCCAACGCTTCGCGCTTTGGAGCAATCTTAGCGAAGAAATCTGTAGTTGATAATAACGGCTCAAGGTAGTTTTCAATGATACTATTCACGCTCGTAGACGCGGCAACTGTAGCAACATCACCAGATACCGGATCCTCTTCCGCCCAGAATATTGCCAGATCATCTCCGAACAATTTCACATCTTCATAATTTTCACGCGGATCGTGCCATGCAATGTATTTTGAATCCCCAGCAAATGTGCGGTTTACCGACCGCAATTTCAATATGGAAGGATCCTGTAACATGAATACATTATAATCACGGCCATTTACCATACGATCCTGCGTGTAGTACACTGATGGTGCAACACGGCGGATGTGTTCAATATCCTCCGACGCGGATGCATTTTGCAGGGATGATGTTAGGGAGAACGTAAAGGTTAGTGTTTGAACTGTTCCAACAATGTCAGTATATGAGATGGATGCTGATTGATCAATAACAGCTGTTTTTTCGATCACATAATCATCATTGAGGGATGTGCGATACCACATCTGAAAAGTTCCAGATGGAATGTCTGAAAACTCACCATCACCAAAAATGATACGGATCTGATCATTATCGAGCGTTTCAACTTCATACTTGTGACGATTCTTGTTTGTGTTGAATATAATGTTTTGAGCATTTGCTAAGTCAACTTCAACCCACTCTCCATAACGCAAATCATCACTAGTGAGATGAGGCAGAAGTGTTGCATATGGATCATCAATGAGAATTTCACCACTGGAGCTATCAATGTTGTTTAGCCACAGATCTGTTTCGTTAATGTTATCAACATTAACAGCATACGTTTGGTTGGGTGTTACTCCATCAAAGGTAGTCGTCTGTTGTACCAAGGTGCCCTGCTTAACATACATCAGGAAGCCGGTGGTATCCGACCCGTCGCCAAGACCATCATTAGCATACGTCAATGAAAACTTAGCATTACGCTCCGGACGGCGCTCAGTCGGACCGTTAGCAGTCAGCTGTATAGGCACAACTTCCATTGGAGCAGAAACGCCACCCGCATCAGCCGTGAATGGGATTACGCCAGCCGTTCCTGTTCCGAAAGGGTTATTGTCTAATGTGTATAACTCAAACAATACATCATTTACTTGCACGCGTTCGTCAGGCGTAACAGAGCCAAACTCTTGTTCCAACACGCGGTTGAGTACAAGAAGGAACTGTTCTTTCCAGTCAGGGTTGTTGCTATCATTCCAATAGACTCGACGACCTGCAAGGTTTCGGCCAGCAGAGTCGATAACAGTTTCCGTGGTCTGAATCGACGTCATCTTAACAAGGCCACGGGCTGGAATGTTGCGAGAGGCTTTATACGAAATCAGTTTAGCAAGACGTAAGATAGATTCTTTACGTTTTGCGGTTGTTATGAAGTTCTCATGAGCGTTAAGATCAATACGATAGGCCAGTAGTTCGCCAACATAAGCGAACAACTCGAGTATTGCGATGAACTCGGATGACTCAATATAATCATTGAAATCTTCAGGGAAATACAACTTGACGTAATCAAGTAGGCTTTCTTTAATCGAATTGTAATCAAACGCATTGAAGTTCACTTGCGTGAACACTTCGTGCGCTCGTTCCCATGCCTCGGCGCGTGATATTTCCCTTGCCATTAACTAGACTCTCCAAACTGTATATTCAATTCCAGGCTATCTACGCGGTTGAGTTCAACGTAAAGCACCTTAGCGCCAACATATAGCGAATTATTATCATAATTGGGTTGCACGTCAATGTTAAGAATTTCAACACGCGGATCGTATTCCAGCACACGCGTAACCTCAGACTCAATAATCTCAATCGTATCTTGGTCCAGAGGTTCGAACGTCATCTCAGGAATCACTGTTCCAAACGTAGGCATCATCACACGCTCACCTCGCTTGGTGAAGATGTGATTCAGGAGATCGAGTTTTACCAGCTCAATATCACGTATCTTGAATGATTTCTTTCGCTGAAACTCGAAACTCGAAAAACCTTTGTACAAACCCTTAATATTTGCCATGTTAACTCCACAACTCGTCTAGTATTTATCGGAGGGTAACTTGCGTGATTTACCGATGCCAATACTTGTTACGCTCGTACGTATCCCCGCGTCCACCTTTACCGACCAGCTGATCTGTGTACGAATATTCAGGAGTATGCTTGTTTACCTTATTAGTTGCGGTAGCATCACTATCTGATTCTTTCATAAACACACGAGCCCATGGTTCGTGTTCAGGAACACGACTTGTCCAATTTGCCTGAATTTCCAACGCTTCTTGTGCAGCAGATGCCGGGGTGGCAACTGCACTATTCCAGTGCACCTGCTGTGCATCGCCTACGATCCAATTACCACTCGTCAAATTCAAACGCCCAGTAGACGATAGGTGCATCGTTCCTTGCGTCCCTACATGAATTGGTCCAGTCGAACCTATAAATGTGGAGCCTTGTACCAATACATGCATATCAGCTGTAGACTCCATTCGAGTCTCTTGCCCAGAATAAGTTCGAATGTTCAACTCCGAACGAACATGAAAATCTTTCACCGCATGAATCCGGAACTCATCGTCCGTGCGCATATGGATCCCTTCTTTCGCTTGCATGCGGATTGACTTATCGGAAAAGAAATTGATATCACCACCAGCATGTGTTGATATGTTCTTGCTGGCATAGATATCAATGTTTCCTACTTTATCAATCTCAATCCACGATTCTCCACCTGCAGCACTAATGTAGATACGCTCATTGGTATCATCCATAATGATCTGGTGACCAGATGTGGTTCGTAGCCGAATGCGACAGTTATCCTTTCGGTCATCCATCGAGAACGCATGAAAGCCAGGGGTAGTCCACGAATACACTTGCGAATCATATCCCGTTCCGGTGGAGTCATACTTCTCTCCCTCAATAACCTGGCTTACGGAATAACCTGGCCCATCAAGCTCATAGGTTGATCCATCTTCTTGCGTAATCTTAATAGGCTCACCAGGTTTCGTATCAGCTACTTTGTTACCAGGCCCGTCTTCTGTATTGGCAGTCTGCTCGTTGGTTATGCCGCTAGTTTGCCGGTCCAGGCCGCGTGAGCGCCACTCAAGGTTTTCACGCGGCTTGACGGAACTCGTTCCCGGTACTTCTTCTGTTGTCGATTTTCTCGGCGTAAACGCTGCTGTTAAGTTGCTGTACAATGGTTCGATCGGTTTCTCATGCGTATCAAGGGGGCCGTCAGGTTTTCCATTGGCCTGATCCTGCCACGTGTACCGACCATGAGGCATCGTATGCGTCATAAACTGTGGGTGAATACCGCCAATATAGAAACGGCGGCCGCGATGGCCATCAATACAGCCTACGATAACATAAGAGCCAATCTTAGGAATGTTCCACATACCATATGACACCGGACCATCAACTTCTGCCTCTTCAGCGCCACGTTTACCAGTCATCATTAAACCTGCCAATGGTGAAACAGGCATAGCAAAGGGAATATCACGAACTAGCTTTGATCCATGATCACCCCACGCCGAACATTGAACACGGACTCGACCCATCTGTTGTGGGTCATTTGTGTCAATCACACGGCCGACAGTGAATTGAGTTGCTGGGTCGCTCTTTAGTTGTTTTTGTAGTATTGAGCTTAGGTAACCTTGACCGAACATTATTATTCTCCAGCACCGTTACGCCTAGCGGCTAATTCATTAAGTTTCATAGAACCTACAGTTTTGTCACTCTCTGCGGCGGCGCCACCTGTTGATGTAGCAGCTGAACCGTTGGTAGACGTTGATGTTGTATTCGCTGGAGCAGGTACTGTTTGCCCACCCGGATCTGCTTTTGGAGGGAATACTGCTTCGTCAATACATTTACCAATACCCGACTGACCTGCGTCAGTAGGTAAGCTGTAGATTTCCAACTCCTGAGTAAACTCACCATCGGAGAATACATGGTCAATCTGCAGTAACATATACCATCCCTTATACCAAAACGCGCTAGCATAATCGCCAGCTGCATCTGCAATAACATAATCATTAGGGTTGGACAAATCTTCCGTTTCAGACATCTGCCATGCTCTTGGCATCATTATGTTCACCTTAATATACCCTGGGATTGTGTGTGTCCCTGGTATCAACGGCCGGTCGCTGTTTGGTACAGATTGGGTTATCATTTCTTCAGCCGCTTCAAGGTCCGAACGCTGTAATATACTATCTTCCAGAAGTTGTGGATTCCCACGTATCTTCATCTTAGCACCGATGTTTTCAAGCGCTGCTATTCTATGCAATAATGAATTAAACCCAGCCGCGGCCCCGGGCGTTCGTGTATCTCTAAACGATGGGTGCGTTAGCATCGATCCAAGAAACAGAGGCTTCTTTACCACATCGTCTGAAGGTTGATCGGAGTTGTAACATCCCGCTGCTGGCGGTTTCTGATCACCCGCACCATCTTTATTACCTATCCCTGCAACAAGAGTGTCGGGGTTACCGAACATCTTATTGTCTAACCGTGACGTTGGACAGGAGCTATTCGTTCCAAGCATCTGAAGGAATGTTAGACCGTACTGCATATCCATATCAAACTCAATAATATCAATATTGTCGCCAGTAAAAATATAATCAAATTCAATTCCAACACTTTCGCCTGTTGGTCCAGTTGGTGGGGTATATGTTTCTATATCTTCAGCACGCACAACTGTTCCAACGTATTGGTTAACGTAATACGTTACCTTATACTTTGATTGCGATCGGTCTATCTGAACGTCCGATGTGATCTTATACATCTTTCGTTTAGACGTCTCGGTGTCATCCGTCGCTTCGCCCTCAAGGTCTGATAAAACTTGTTTAGATGAGCGCATCACTTCATCGATGATTCGTTCAATTGACGTTGACTCACCTAAGTCAGAAATGTGTGAATCTCCATTTCCTGTCGATTGGCGATTTGCAGGGAGAGCATTACCTGCAACATAACTATCATATTTCGACGAAACTTTGATGTCATATTCAACATTCATAAACTCATTTTCAATGTCGACAATATCCCTATCCACACCACATGTTGATGCAGCATTAATCGTCTTTGCTCGCTGATCTCGATATAACTCATTGAGTTGATCTTTGATATATGACAGAGCCTCGGGAATACTGCCTGGAGGGATCGTTCCAGTAAATCCCTGAACTATAGAGTTCGCATGAGGCATCTTACCAGCACCATTAACCATACCCACAAACGAGATGTTGTACTCTGCGCCAGTGTGACTGAATGACGATGTTATATCAGTAAGGATGAACGGCATTGGCCTAATGGTGGAGATTACCTCTTCGGTTCCCACGTCAGTGATCCCAACAAATATAGTTTTGAGCACATATACCATCGCGGACGGGTCAATTCGAAGTGACTTAGTTGCTTGGTTTAACAGGTTGTAAAAATTAAGCCCCCGTGGTTCAACTATTTGTAATTCGCCATCAACAGCCATTGTCGATGAAGCAGATGTTTGTCCTTGTCCTCGAACACGGGGAATCATCACTGATGACCACTTCGCAGTACTGATATAAAACTGCGCATCAGTCATTCCATTGATCAATACAATATAATTCCCGGCACCAGTTAAAGACTGGGGGCAAAATTTATTGGAGGGATGATCGTACGCCGACAGTGGAGCACTAGTAAGGCTGTCAGCTGTGTTGGTACCGTCACATGCTACTAGAATGTGGTGATATGCATACGATCGGAAAACATCTAAGGGGTTCTTCGGATTTGACATCTATTATTATTATGCTCTTTTGCCGCCAGTACTTTGATTCAAGATATCCAGCATCAACCGACGTTGTGTGGGAAGTCTTATCTCAGTACCAGTCTTCAGTTCTGTTTGTATATCTACAATATTGTTAAATTGCAGAACAACCCATGCTAGGACTGACTGTCCATACATGTTGTATGCAATTAAATCAGGACGACGATCTTCGGCCGGCGTCACAGTTATGGTAATGTCCGTGTCATCTTCTGGAATATCTCGACGTTCCCACCAACCAAGGCGGTTAGGATACCTATCAGTCAACCCACCTTGGGTATATCGCGACTTATGGTTATTGACAGAATTATTCGTTCTCGATGTACTTGTTTTTGCAGCCATTAGAAACCTCGTAACAGTCCTTGTTTGAATTCAGTTAGATGAAAGTTTGAGTACTCTGCCGGCGAATGCGTCTCTGCCAGTGTCATATCTAACGTCATCAATGTTGGCATTGGGATTCCTGATAGCGATGGAAAATAATCAACATCAGCCGGATATGGAATACTAACGTTTTGTATTACAACCGGAACTTTGTGTATGTGTGCTTTCTTGTTTCGATCGCCACTGGGAGAGTACGCGTTTAACAACAACACCGTAGGTGGTGCTCCCCGAAGACTAGTTCCGAAATGCGCTCCGTTTTCACTCACAGCTTCCGCAAGTACGCGTCGGCGATCTTCATCATCGAAGAAATCCGAATCACGGTACTGCGAAGATAGATTTTGACGGGCGTTTCGTTGCGAATCATTCAGTTTACCACCACGACCGAATTCAGGCATGGTCCAAGCACGCAGATACCAAAGATACGTCAGATTGCGTTCTGCTTCTTCGCGTGTACGTGATACTAACTTAATCGAAGATATGTTGAACGTGCGGGCTGCTGTATTCACATACGAGTAAATTTGACCCGGTGCGTGTATAGGATCAATCGTCTTGTAGTTAACATTACGCGTCTCCACCAATTCAGGCGTAGCCTCAATCAGTATACGCTCAGTGACGTTGGTAGAGTTTGTTAGACTAATTCGAAAATTATCGGCCACGTATCTCAGCTCCCATGCTTATTCGTGTTGCTTCCATCAGCTTTTCAGCCACCTCTCCCGACCAGCCGGTGGCAACGCGGAACTTTCCAATGTCCTCCAAAAGGGCCGCTGATCGTGCTTTAGTCGCACTCATTCCTGTAAGATCCGATGCATCAGGATTTCTGATTCCAGCACTTACAATTTCAAACGAATTGAAGTATTTTGATGCGGATTCGACCAGGCGCGAGAAATCGTCGATCTGATCAGCACCCACAACCATCTTTATATCCGTGTATCCCTGCTCTCCTAGCCACTCCGGAACATTCCATGGATTTGTCGGTCCATCCTCTACGATGTTTGCTAGTGGGAACAATTGACGCATGAATGCGACTTTCACGTCAAAAGGCAATGGGTTTTTGCTAGTATCAGGGTTGATACGGCCTGTCTTCTTTAGCGGTTTGTCTACAGTATGCGAGGGAAAAATGAAGTGATCGCCGCCTTTAGACAACGAAATCACAGTTTCGATTAACTGACCGTGCCCTTTCGTTGGCGGGTTGAAACGACCGAACGTAAACACAGCAACTCTATCTGCTGTTAAATCAACTTGGGGGTTCTCAAGGAACTTTTTCAGGGTCGTCATGTCAGTATCTCCACGTATTAGTGATATTTATATGTGTTGACCTTTGTGCTTTTTAGCGTATAATCAACAGTATTAGTAAGAGGATACCATATTAATGGCAAAAAAACAAGAAGCGGCACAAAAGAAGCCGACACCAAAGAGAAAAACCAAATACTTAAACAATAAGGATCTCCTCGCGCAAGTTATCATCAGCAAGGAAGAGGGGAAGATGTCGAACGAGCTCGCAAAGATGCTCACGCTCTTAACCGCCCGGTATGGAAAAAAGGGAAACTTTGCGAACTATACGTATAACGAGGACATGCAGGCATATGCGATGATGATGCTCGTTAGAACGTGGAACAGCTTCGATCCTGCCAAAAGTAACAACCCCTTCGCTTTCTTCACGCAATGTATCAAGAATTCCTTCATACAATATCTCAACCAAGAAAAAAGACAGCGCGTGATACGTGATGAAATTCTGGTTGACAAGGGATTGACGCCCTCGTACAATTACCAGATGGAGTATGAAAGCCAACGGCCTGCTCACGACGAAGAAGACCATGATCAGCACATGGAAGATGCTAATCGTTTAGAACAAGAAGAAAAATCAGACGACGATTTGCTGGGATATTAATTACGCATCCCAGCGCGTGGGGGAACATATGTCAGATAAACTCCTGAAGAAAGGGGCATTCTGCACCGATATACATTTCGGCAAGAAAGCAAATTCTGAGTTACACAATCAAGATTGTTTAAATTACCTAGAGTGGTTTTGCGATCACGTTCGAGCTGATCCTGAAATTGACCATGTTGGGTTCTTGGGGGATTGGAACGAAAATCGGAGTGCGTTGAATATACAAACAATGCACTACTCATATAAAGGCGCCAAGATGCTCAACGACCTTGGAGTGCCTGTATACTTTATCGTCGGCAACCATGATCTGTATCACCGACACACTCGAGAAATTCACTCCGTGATTCCTTTCCATGAATTTGATAACTTCGTGGTAATTGAGGAGCCCACAGTAATCGATGATATTGAAGGTAGGGCCTTGTTCTGCCCTTATTTGTTTCATGATGAATATCCATCCCTAGCCAAATACCTAGACGTTCCTTTTTGGGCTGGTCATTTTGAGTTTAAAGGATTCGAGGTGACAGGGTATGGCATGGTAATGCCGACAGGACCTGATCCTGCTGATTATGCAGGACCCGACTTTATAGTATCCGGACACTTCCACAAGCGGCAGGCTCAGCCCGATAGTAATGTGGTGTATATCGGCAACACATTCCCCATGGATTTTGGAGATGCTGGCGATTTCAATCGTGGGTTGATGACGTACAATTATCAAACAAAGGAGATGTTGTTTGAGAACTGGGACGATTGTCCGAAGTACGTGAAGACTACATTAACGGATATTTTAGATAACACAGTAACCCTATATCCCGGCGCTCGTGTGAAATGTCTTGTTGATGTTCCTATCTCTTTCGAAGAAAGTACAGCTCTGAAACAAAGTTTTACGGAACGGTACAGGTTGCGCGAATTTGCATTAGAGGAATCTATGGAACTTCGTGAGGCATTATCCGACACCGAAACTAACATTGAGTGGACTCCAGATACTGAATTAGCTGGAGTCGACGAACTTGTTGAGCAGATGCTTAATGACATTTCATCAGATCATCTGCAAAATGAGTTACTGGTCTCAATCTATCAAGGATTGAAGTGACCCAAAAAACGACGACAATAAAAAGGGTTGATTTAGGGGAATGATCAAATTTACATCAATTGTGATAAAGAACTTTCTTAGTTATGGTAATGTGCCAACTACCATAGTACTTGATCGCCCCGGCACTACGCTTGTTGTTGGCGAGGATCTTGATAACACATCAACCGGAACTGGCGCCAATGGTGTTGGGAAAACGGTGCTGCTCAATGCACTAGTATACGCAGTGTATGATAAACCCGTATCGAACATATCCAAAGACAATCTTGTAAATAACATCAACAAGAAGAATATGGAAGTTACCGTTGAATTCCAAAAAGACGGTAAAACCTATACAGTCGTTCGAGCTCGTAAAACAAAAGCTGGAGCTGCAGGCAATCACGTTCATCTTTTCGAAGACGGAAAGGATGTTACGCCCGACAGCGTCAGCAATACGAATGCGGCGATTGAAAAGATCATAGGAATACCTTACGAATTGTTCGTAAGGATTGTGGCCTTCTCCGCAACGCATACACCTTTCCTTGATCTCCCAGTTAGGTCGCCTTATGCAGCAAATCAGACGGATATTATTGAGGAGCTGTTTGACCTAAAGACGTTGTCGGAGAAGGCCTCCATATTAAAAGAGCAGATCAGGGAGAAAGAACAAGCCCTCGAGATGCACAAAGCTCGGGTAGATCAGCTCAAAAAAGAACACGACCGGCATGAGAAGCAGCTCGAGTCTGCCGAACGTCGTGTCCTTAATTGGCAATCTCAAAACCATCAAGAGATTGAGGAAATTGAAGCCAAACTCGCAAAAATAGCTGATATTGATTTTGATGAACAGAGCAAGCTGCACGAGGAGCTAACCTCTGCTGATGCTGAACTGCGAGAGGCTATCGGGGAGCATCAAAAGGCAGAGAAGCTGATCACCGACATTGAAAAGAAACTCAAAAAAGTCAATGGCGAACTTGAACATCTCCGTGATGCTAAATGTCCTTACTGCCTACAGAAATATGAAGATGCTGAAGCTAAGATCACCGAGAACGAAGAAATTGTATCTGAGTTAACGGGAAAGATGGCTGTCGTAGAGGAAACATTAACAGAAGCGGAAGATACTGTTGAAGTAAAGGCTAGCTTGCACAAGGAGATCAAAAGCAAGATTACTGTCATGAACTTGAAAGAACTGATGGATATCAGAGGAAAACAAGACCAATACAGAACTCGCTTGGAAACATTACGTAAAGCTCAGAATCCTTTCCTGGAACCGTTACAGGAACTTGAAGATGTTGAGTTGGACGAGATTGACATGAGCAAGATCAACGAACTCACCAAGTATGTCGAGCATCAGAAGTTTCTGCTCAAACTCCTAACAAAGAAGGATAGTTTCGTTCGTAAGGCTTTGCTTAATAAGAATATTCCATTCCTTAACCAACGCCTGCAACATTACCTAACACAGCTGGGGTTATCTCATACCGTTGAGTTTACTCATGAGATGACAGCTAGCATTTCACAGTTTGGTCGACCGCTTGATTTTGGTAACTTGTCAAACGGTCAGAGGGCTCGCGTAAATATTGCATTATCGTTTGCATTTAGAGACGTGCTGCAAAGCATTCACGATCACATCAACGTTTGCATGTTGGATGAGGTACTGGACGTAGGACTTGATGCCATAGGTGTACAGGCAGCCGCTCGAATGCTTAAACACAAAGCCAGAGATGAAGGTTTGTCAATGTATGTGATCTCGCACCGCGATGAGATTGATAGTGCGTTTGATCACCGAATGACAATCCAGATGTCGAAAGGCTTTAGTTATGTAAAGTTTGAGGATTGACATGTCAGTTTTACCAATGCCACCAGCCACTGGGCCAACCCCACCGAAAGATGCTCCTCTTGGACACATTTGGTACAATACCAACAATGGTGAGTTCTATTATAAGAGCGAGCACAACCGATGGGTGTGCACCGATCATGAAGATCATGTGGTTGATGTAATCCTAGAAAAGGATGATTTGGCAGAGGCATATGAGAGGGCGATGAGCGTATTATGAACTTTGAAGATACGGTGATTAAACGGTTACTAGCAGAGCTTAGCACATTTGGGTGGTCAAACTTTTCTGACCCCAGCACATGCACGGCCATGAACTCAACAACGATGATGACATTGGTGGATATTCAGGAAGATCATCCAACGTTCGATGCAAAGGTTACATTTGATTACACACCCGAAGCTAGCGTTGAGATTATGTGGTGGTGGACTGATGTTCCATCCAGCGAACGTACGTTTGTTATACGGTTCAATCCACTGAGAGTTGATCGAAATTCCAAGGAATTGATTGACGCGTATAATCGCGCGATGAGTATCCTTTAAGGGTTACACTTAAATAGCTAGTATGAAAATACTAGCTATAGACCAGAGTTACACTTCATGTGGGATTGTAGTTCTGAATGATGGCAAAATGCACTACTGTGAGCGTTTTGTCACTGATAAAACGAAAGACATTTATGAACGCGCTTGGGACTTAGTCGAGCATCTGCGTGCAATAGCACTCAATTGTAAGCCTGATATCATCGCGTTAGAAGGGTTAGCGTTCGCAAAAAACGGTAACGCAACCCGTGATTTGGCTGGTTTGCAGTCAGCGATTATTACAGTATTGCGGTTTATTGACGATTATCATGTTGTCATCATCCCGCCAAATACTGTAAAAAAGACAGCAACTGGCAAGGGAAATGCATCAAAGGACGATATGGTTGATGCGTTGCCACACGAGGTTCGGCAGGAGTTCGATGCGCTTGGCGTAAGAAAGACGACCGGACTTCAGGATTTATCCGATGCATATTGGATTGGAAAATCCACAGAAGAACAACAAGATTGATAAAAATAGAGATTCGCTTGTAAATAAGAGCGATTTGAATAGAGGAAATAGAACATATGGCGACATACGTCTACAAATGTGAAAACTGTGGACATGAGTTTGAAACAACTCAGTCTATGAAAGACGACCCTCTCACACACTGCGATAAGTGCAACAAAGAAACTCTCAAGCGTGTGGTCCAGCCTGCTGGCGGGTTTAGAATCAACGGACGAGGCGTCCACCGACCAACTTCGAGATACGGATCCTGACATGGGTTGGAGGGATGAGATTTCCGAAGTTGTCCAACCTAATAATCTCACTCCTTCTCTAACTTATTGGATCAATATTCTCAACTTTGCAGAACAGCACATGGATGAGCTGTCTTTAGCTGATCTGGAGTATCTAGCATACGAAAGTGAACGCTGCAGGAATTACTGGAACAAAGACCACAAAGAAATTAAAACCATCACTAAGAATGGAAAAGATGTGGAGCAGCCAGTCATTCGCAAAGGACTAGGCATCAAACAGGAAGATGTCTATCCCAACATCCACGATATGATAGAACAGAAACTAGAAGTCATAAGACAAGAAGAACTCGAAGAAGAGACCCCACCTGAAGAGAAGAAATCCCATTTTGTTCCAAAACTTGCGGCTATGTCGCACTAAAATCTGAACGAGAACGAGTTGTAAAAAGATTCCGTCCGCCTCTACGTTATGAGGAGCGCCGCCACTAATAGGGAGACCATAGTGTGAGGTCTGAAGCAGTTGTGGGTATTACTGTGCTTCAGTTTATGAGAGACCCAACCGTTTGCCAGTACTCGGAGCGATAAACTGGACAGGGGATACCGATTTACGAGCCCGTATTTCCTTTGACACTTGGGGTCATAAAGGGGGCGGTCATACTTTAATAAAACTTAGGTATTGATTAGTTCTACGACGAATAGGAAATGCGAACGCAGTGAGTATTTCCTATTCTGCCTGAAATTTTTCTTGTGGTCTTTGCGGGAGTTTTGCGGTAAAATCTCGGAAATTAAAGAACTATTCGGGGAGACCTTTTCGGTGTCAGATATATTAGATTTTTGGCCTTTTCCATATGAGCCACGTGAAAACCAGAAGCTAGCACTTAATTGGTTAGCAGAACAAGACGCCAAGTACCTATTACTTGAAGCACCGGTTGGAGCTGGTAAATCGAATATAGGTCTGACATATTCCCAATACAGGGGGTCTCGTCATCAAAAGACACGAGGCGACTCATACATCCTTACCCCACAGCGTATCCTCCAAGAGCAATACGAGAACTCAGTCCGAGACATAGATCCGGTATTCATGGCATCTTTGTATGGCAAAGGAAATTACGCTTGTCAGCCAAAGAAAACGACTTGCGACATTGGCGGTATTGTAAAGCCACGTTGCCCTAATTGCCCATTCCAAAAAGCAAAGAAGCTGGCTCAGGTAGCATCTGATACCGTGTTGAATTACAAACTCGCATTAACGTCCTTTGCATACACCAAGACATTTAATAAACGTAGTGTCATGGTAATGGACGAGTGCCATACTCTGGAACAGCATTTGGTTGATTTTGATGCATTCAAAGTAATGGAAGGCCGGTGCACTAAGTATGCACTTCCCTACAAACCATTCAAAGACATTGTCAAGGCACATGAATGGCTCAAAGAACAATATGTACCCAAATTAAATGACGCACTCAAAAAACTTGAGGATGAGGTGGAACCGCTTTTTGACAAGGCAGGAACTGACTTAACCAAGTCTGAAATCCGCAAGTTGCGTGAATTTGCTGGCCTGCAGGATCATGCTGATGAGGCGATGGAGATGTCATTGATGCCAATTGAAGGACTGACATCTCAGTTTGTTCTCACATGGGACAAAACGATGTTCCAGTTCAAGCGGCTGACAGGTGAGTATTCATTTAGACGCATCGTAATGCCGATGGCAGACAAATTCCTGTTCATGTCTTCCACCATTCTCAATAAAGATGGATTCTGTGAAGACCTTGGCATTCCAGAAGAAGATGCGGCATACCTTTCTCTGTCATCTGAATTTGATCCAGAAAACCGTCCTGTTTACTACATGCCAAAAGCTCGCATGAACGCTAAGTGGAAGCAGCCTGAGAACGAAGACGGTCGTGCTAATATGCTTGAATCAATTACGACATTATGCAAGCTGCATGAAAAGGAATCCGGTATTATTCATACTGGCAATTTCGAGATTGCAAAATGGTTGGTTGATGAGCTGGATCTGTCACACAGAGTGTATCACCACAACCCAGATTCCGGTGATGATCGTAATTCCGTTATCACAGCATTCCAGGGTGATCCAAAACCATCTGTTCTGATTTCACCATCTAGTACCGAGGGTCTCGATCTGAAGGATGAGCTTGGCCGTTTCGCCATCTTCGTTAAAGTCCCTTATGGGTATCTTGGGGATCAGTGGATCAAACGTCGGATGGAAATGTCATCTGAATGGTATCAGCGCCGTGCTCTGATTGATATCATCCAAGGTGGTGGTCGTGTTGTTCGCTCATCCGATGATTGGGGCAACGTATACATTCTTGACCAATCATGGGCACATCTGTACAAAAATGCATACGCAATGATCCCGAAATGGTGGCGGGAAGGGTATCAGATACTATAACGCTGAAACTCAGTAGATTGGATGCGGGCTTTTTGACTCCGCATCCAATCTCTTTTCAATAAATTTTCCAATTCGCTGACGTTCACCTGGTGTTCTCTCAAGAACACCTTCGTATGATATTGCACCCCGCATAAAGTATGAAATCTGAATAGCATCATCAATCAAATCTTCAACTTCTCTTCCAAGGGCTTTAAACATATCCTGAACGTCCTGCGGTTGGCCGAATTTCAGCGTTAGGTAAAAAAAGCCAGAGGGTTCAGTGGAGCTGATATTGTGATCTCCTCACCACAATCCTTGCATTTCACCTTAACGTCGAAATCAGTTCCCCAACCAGACGCCTGTTCAATTTTGTTGTTAATCATAGTAATGTATTGAGGTGGAACCTGTTCCAGCCACTCCCTGATCATGCCTTTATCTTCAGTGTCATCGACACTGACGATCATTCCGGCAACTGAAGCTAGAACTTCGTCCTTGAGGTTCTCAGGCGACTCGTCATTGTGTTGAGCATTCAATGTCTGCATGATACGAACGAATTCTTTAAACACTACGGGCTGGAGTTTAGCCTTCTGTCCATTGGGGAATTCTACCATGAACATGCTAGATACGGTCGTCGGATCGATTCGCTTTGACTGACGAATAAACTGGGATACGTCAGCGTTATATGAATGTTGTTTTGCATCTGGGCATGAGTGTGTGTACTCAATCTTCATTTGATCGCCGTATGATACCTTCCGGAGACATGTTAAAAGAAAATCAACATCTTTGGTCAGCAAACGGTCCGTATCCAGGATTTGTGGAATGCAGCGTGCAAATACTTGACGAACGGCATTTCCACTGAACAGTAGATCCGGCGTTTTCATCGTGATTTCATCCAGAGTCGTCATTGGATGAACATGAATTTCAGCCCCAGTCACTGACGGATCTAGGACCCCTTCTTCATAGAAAAGACCGCCTGATGGCAAAGTGAAAGTCTCACCCGGCATTTTGATTCGTTGAAGCAGAGGATTGGTTGGCTTTTGTTCCACTGCTGATTCGGTGTTTTCCATTATGGATCTCCTTATTGATATTGATATGCAATATTTATGCTCACAAAAACGCGGAGATCCTGTCCATAAATAAGGCAGTAACTGTACGTGGAAACTGGTAAATGCCCTTAGAACAACAACTGCAAGAATTGATTGGAGTCCTCAAAGGTGCCGTCAGAGATGGTAGCCTTGGTATTGGCGTGGATAATTTATCAAAGTCCATGGACAAATTGAGTGATACGGAAGCTGACCGTATTGCTCAGGAGATGAAGCTCAAGAAAGCCGAGGCTGAATTGAATAAAGCTACCATGAAGACATTCAGTAGCGCCAGTCAGAGAATCGGCACGTTCAGTAAGGATATCGGCATACACTCCAAATTACTAGCATCATCATTCATGGATGCGGTAGATAAACTGGACTATGCGAATTTTGAGATGGTTCCTGAGACATTACAGAAACATCTCAAACAAACCGAGATGTTCAGTAAAACGGTTATCAGAGGAAACGCAGACGTAATGAAGTTCGTCAAAGAAGTTTCCAATGCAGCTGAGATTGTTGAGTTGCTGAACAAGATGGATACCGCCTCATTCGAAGAGCGTCAAGTGTATGCAGCGCAGGTAAAACGCCTTGCTGCTCAAGAAGGCAAGTCCCTCCACCGAGTAATCGTTGAACGCAAGAAGTACGAAAAAAAGCTGAAAGAAGGGATAAAAATTCAGCAAAAAATGAATGATAAAATGCGTGGTGGGTTCATGGGTCGATTGGGCGACTCTATGTCGCGTTTGACTGACAAGTTCGCATCACTAGGAACCGTCATTGCTGGCTTAACACATGCGTTCGGTGAAGCAGCCCGCCCTGCCGCAAGATTTGGAACAGAAGTTTCTGATTCATTGACAGCGTTCATGGCTGGTATGAACCCCGAAGAAATGGCTCAAAACATGGCAGAGTACCGCCAGACCATTAACGCATCCGGGTTGGGAATGGATGGCTTCCGAGAGGTAACTGAACAAGGATCACTCGCATTGACTGGATGGACTGGTGAGTTACGTGATGCGGTTCGCGTTCAAGCAAGTGCATTCGGAATGGCTCAGCGCTTTGGGGCTGGAAACCAGGCTCAGATGCAAGCGTTCATGGACACGCAAGTCCGAACGTTCAAACAATTCAATGAAGTGTTTTCCATGACCGCTGAAGAGTTTGTCCAAATGAACAAGCAGCTAGAATCTTCTCAAGCGGTAAACGAACAAATATACCGATTGAACCGTCAGCAACGCGTGCAACATGCACAGGAAATTCAACAGACCGTTCTGCGTCTACGCACATTTGGTCTGATGCAAGAGCAAGCAATGAAAGTTGTTGATGCGATGGCTGCGTTGGGCGCAAAGAGTCCTAAGGAACGTCTAAAAGAAGCGGCTAAACTACAGGCCGTTGGTGGTGCTCTCGGATTCGGACAAGCTGCCGAAGAGATGGCAGTAATCATGCGGCGTGGTATGCGTGGTGAGGGTGATTATGAGCGGTTTGCGGAACTACAAAAAGAAGCACAAACAGTTGTAGGACAGCGAATGGGTGAAGGTTTTGCGTCTGAGATGATGACTGCCCAGATGTTAGAAACGACTGGGCTCGAACATCTTCTTGGACCGAAGAGTGACTTTGCTAACCTCAATACTGAACAATATAAAGCGATACAGGATATCGACAAACATGCTGTAAAGAGGAATGAAATCCTCGGTAAAACGCTCGGCGTAATCGACACGATTCAGTCATTACTCTCAGGCCCTATAATGAAAGCATTGGGAACGTTGGTAGCAGCTGGAGCAGCTGGAGGCCTTGCAGCTGGAGCAGGAAAGTTGATGTCCGGCCTAGGTGGCAATTTACTCAAAGGGTTGTTGGGGAGAATAGTTGGGATCGTTCTCGGTGGTGGTATAATTGGATTGATTGCAACCACCGTCGGTCCGATGTTGTGGTCAATGTTCAGTGATAAAAATAAAGACGACGACAAACCATTTGAATCTCCTGAAGCAAAACGTGTTCGTCAAGCTCATGAACAAGCTGTTCACGACAAAGTCATGAGCGAGATCGCTAAAACGTATGGACGAACGGGTGTTTCGACGTTCAGAGCACAAGAAAGTGGATTCTTGGGACTCGGCCCCGAACAGTTCAAGTTGGCAAGCGGCAAAAAGATGGATGTTAGTGAATTTGCACAACTATCCACGAGGGAACGAACGGGGCACCGATTAGATGATGTTCTGATGAAGCTGCATGCCGAACAAAAGAAATATGAAGATCTGCAGGATATGGGAAATCAATTAACACAGAAACAGTTAGATACCCTCACTGCCGTTAAAGACGATATCGCTCGAATGACACAAATCCAGGAAGCCATCAAAGAAGATAAAGGCGTTCTAAACGCAATCGAAAAAGGAAATGCTCAGAGTCAAGATCAGCACGAAGAAGTGATGAGGAAAGGATCTTCTAAATCTAACCGTTTAATTTGGACACCAGTTGCGGGATAATAGCACATGACACCGTGTATTAAGTTCACGATAAATAATAAGAATAAGAGAATTAAGTATGGCAAAGTGGACTAGTTATTTCAAATTTGTAACCCCGCAACCTGGTCACGTCAAGATGACAGACAGCCAGGAGATGGCGGATGCCGGTGCGTATAACAATTACACCTGGTATCAGCGTCTTGTTCAGGGGTCAGCATCCCGCATGACACGTTACCGTGAGTATGATCTCATGGATAACGACGTCGAGGTTTCCCGTGCGCTTGATACAATCGCTGAAGAGATGTCGGGGAACAATCCAAAAACTGACGACCCAATTGACATTGATATTCTATCCGAAGAAGAAGAGAACATTGAAAGCTCTGCTGTGCTGACAGTGAAAGCAGCTCTTCGCCGCTGGAACCAGATCCATGATTGGGAGAATAAAATCTTCGACGTAGCCCGCATGACGGTCAAATACGGCGATGTGTTCTTCCGCAAAGGCAAAACTCAATTCGAAAAATGGCAGTTTGTTCACCCTAAGAATGTTATCGCTGCTATCGTTGACGCTGACGATGCGACCAAGGTTGTAGCATGGCAGGTCAAGAAAAATACGAACAAACCTAAAGCCGGAGGGTATGGTCTACCAATCGGTGCCAAGCAGGAGCAGCAATACGAAACTGAAATTATTGATGCTAAAGACATCGTTCGTTTTACGTTAAATGATGATATGTCGGACACTGCTCCGTTCGGTGAATCTGTATTACGTCCCGTATACCGTGCACATAAACAGAAAGAACTCCTTGAAGATGCAATCATCATTTACCGAGTTCAACGTGCCCCGGAACGTCGTGTGTTCTATATTGACGTTGGTAAGATGCCTCCACAACGCGTGAAGCAGTATCTTGAGACAATCAAGAATGAAATCAAACAGAAGAAAATTCCAAACGCTCATGGTGGCCAGATGGAAGTTGATTCTGTATACAACCCACATTCAATGTCAGAAGACTTCTTCTTTGCGGCGCGTCCTGATGGTCGCGGCTCTAAAGTTGAAACATTACCAGGCGGTCAAGGTCTTGGTGAATTGTCTGATCTGGAATACTTTCAGAAGAAGGTGTGGCGTGGTCTGAAAGTCCCAGCATCATACATGCTGGAGCAGGCGGATGGCGGCGGCATCTTTAATGATGGTAAAGCGGGCGTTGCATATATTCAAGAGCTACGTTTTGCTCTATACATTATGCGCTTACAAGGTCGTCTCGAAAAAGTATTCGATGAAGAGTTCAAAGCATTTTTGCGGGATAGCAATGTATACGTTGATCCGTCAATGTATCGTCTCCGTTTACCTGAACCTTCTAACTTCGGCAAGTATCGTCAGTTCGAGCTTGATAGCCAGTTGTTGTCAAGTTACGGATCCGCAGACGGTATCCAGTACTTCTCAAAACGCTTCATCATGAAACGCTTCCTGATGATGTCCGACGAAGAGATCATCCGCAACGAACGCATGCTGCGTGAAGAAAAAGGTCTTGATCCAGATGGCGGTAAAGAGGACTACGGTCAACTTTATGGTCCTGGCGAAGACATGATGGGCGGCATGGGCGGCCTAGGCGGCGGAGGCGGCATGGGCGGCGGCCTAGGCGGAATGGATATGGGTATGGAAGCTGGCGGAATGGAAGGCGAAGGTGACATGGGCATGGGCGCTGAAGGCGGTGCTGCTGCTGGTGGAGAAACGCCTCCTGCTGGTGAAGCCGGATAATTTATAACCTAAATACACAGACTATCATAAATAGGAGGGTAGGAACATGTCTGATAAGGACAAACTCCAGAACATGCTGGATAACTTGATTAACCAGAAGCCCGAGCAAGCTCAGGTGGATTTCCATGATTACCTACAGGGTAAAATGCAGGATGTCATGGGAACCGCACCAGAAAAGGAGTCAGCTTCGGATGCTTCAGATGAAACACCCGACGAGGAGTAAAACAAAATGGCACGTGGCGACAAAGATTACGACAAGAAAGTTCGTAAGGTGAATAAAGGCGAAAACTCTGAGAAGAAGATCAATGCTGTCCATAAAATGGTCGAAGCGCTGATTGCTGGCGACTCGGATGCAGCTGCTGAACATCTTCACAACTATCTTCAAGAAAAGACTCGTCATCTGATTCTCGGTGAGAAGAAGGGCGAAAAACCTGACTTCGCAGACATCGACGATGATGGCGATGAAGACGAATCTGCAGAAGATGCAGCTGAAGACAAAGACGAAAAAGACGAAAAAGACGAGAAGGACAGCAAGAAAGATAAGAAGGAAGACGTGAAGGAAAGCTCTACTAACCCTCACGCTAACCTGACTAAAGCTCGTGGTCCTGAATTCCATGCTGGTGCTGACAAAGGCAAGATCAGTGGCAATAGCCTACGTGACAAGCCTAAGAAGTCTAATGACACCAAGGCACGTGGTCCTGAGTTCAAAGAAGGCGCAGATAAAGGCAAGATCGAAGGCGACAGCCTGAGAAAGAAGCCTAAGAAGTCTAATGACACCAAGGCACGTGGTCCCGAGTTCCATGCAGGAGCCGATAAGGGCAAAGTCAGCAAGTTTGACGATGGCCGCGGCAAGCGCTCTATGGGAACTAAAGACTAATCTAAGGAAACTACTATGAAAACGGAATTGCTAGTAGAAGAGCTTCTTCCAACAGAAGCAAATATCATCACAGAAAGTTCTAAGGATGGTTTGAACACGTATCTGTCAGGCATTTTTATGCAGGCTGATATCAAGAACCGTAACGGTCGTGTTTATCCTTCCAAAGAGATTAACGAAGCTGTGAAAATTGCTCAGGCTACCATTAAAGAACGTAATGGTATCATGGGAGAGCTTGATCACCCACAATCTCTAACGATCAACCTGGACCGTGTGTCTCATGTGATCACTGAGATGAAGATGGATGGATCAAACGCATACGGTAAAGCTCGACTACTCAGCACCCCAATGGGCAACATCGCCAAAGAACTTGTTGGCGCTGGTGTCGGTCTTGGTGTTTCCTCACGTGGAGCGGGACAGGTGAATGAATCTGGTGGCGTAACAGGCTTCCAATTCGTGACGGTTGACATTGTCGCCCAACCGTCAGCACCTAACGCGTATCCACAGACGATACAAGAGTCGTTAGAGCTTGCAAGAAACGGACATAATGTGGTCGACTTAGCTGAGGCTATTCGCCACGATAATGCAGCGCAAAAATACTTCAAGAAAGAGATTATGAAGTGGCTTAGCGAAGGCATGTTCGCGAAACGCAAGTAAAAATCCGAAAAAACTTCTAAAACATAACTTCTTGTTCTATAAGAAAAAAGTCGCGGTTCGCCCCGCGACTTTTTTGTTGGTAGACCTCCCCATTATAAATAATAATGTGTAAAAATGTACGTTACATAACACGTTACAGATCTAAACTACTAAGGAGACTACACAATGAACGAGTTGCTGCAAAAACTCCTTGAGGCTGAAGTCCTTTCCGAGGATACAAAAACGGAACTGGAAGAAGCGTTCAAGACGCAATTGGACGAAGCGATTGCAGCTGCAAAGGATGAAGCAGCTGCTGACGTTCGTGCGGAATTAACTGAACAGTGGGTTCAGGAGAAAGATACTCTGATCGAAGCTATTGACACCAAAGTTGGTGAATACCTCGAAAACGAGATCGACGAGCTAAAAGAAGACATCGAGCGTTTCCGTGATTTGGAAGCCGAGTATGCTGAAAAGATTGTTGAAGCGAAAGCTGCTATGGCAGATGAGCTGAAAAGCGATCTTGGCGATCTTGTCGAAAAAATTGATTCTTTCCTTGAAATCCGTCTGGCTGCAGAAATCGAAGAACTCAAAGAAGACATCGAAGTCGTTCGCAAGAATGAATTCGGTCGTAAAATCTTCGAAGCATTTGCTGAAGAGTTCACTTCCACCTACGCAGATGAAGAATCTGCCGAAGCAACCCTACGTGAAACTGAAGAGCGTCTGGCTGATACTGAATCACAGCTTGAAGAAGCTGAGCGCAAGCTGGCCAATATGGAACGCAAAGAGAAGATGGTCGCAGTCCTATCTCCTCTCTCCGGTCGTTCACGTGAGGTTATGGAAGCTATCCTGAAAAATGTTGATACCAATAACCTAGAAGAAGCATACAACGTCTTTATTGGCCGTGTGCTTCGTGAGACGTCTCATGACGCCGCTGACTCAGAGAAGGAAGGCAAAGTACTAGCTGAGGGCGAAGAGAAGAAAGCAACACCAGTTAAAGAAGGCATAGCCGTCACTGGTGATACAGAAGAAGTCCTGGAAGAAAGCGTTGACGAAGATGCTAAGCGTGCGGAAGCAGCTAAACTAGCACATCTGCGTCGTCTGGCTGGAATCACAGGCTAATAACTTTTCGAACTTAACTAAATTACTAAGGGAGTAATAAAATGAACGACATGTTTGAAAACTGGTCCGAAACTAAAGGCGCACTGCTTGAAGGTTTGGACGCACGTAAACAAGAAATCGTCGCTCCTCTGCTGGAAAACCAGAAGAATCAATTGATCTCTGAAAGTGCAGCAGGCGGCGCAGGCGTTACACAGGCGCACGACATCGCAGGTTTCCGTAAGATCCTGATCCCGATGATTCGTCGTATCATTCCTGGCACAATCGCTACCGAACTGGTTGGCGTACAGCCAATGTCCGGTCCTGTTGGCCTGGCATACACACTTCGTTATCGTTACGCTGAAGCTGTTACTGGTGATGCTACTCGCAACCCATACGGCGCTCCAAACAACGTAGCACCTAACGATGAAGTTTTCGGTAACGTTTCACCAATCCGTCACTTCTACAGCTCTAGCATCGGCGCTGACGCACCTCCAGGTTCTTCTGGTATCGGTGTTGGTTCTGAAAAGAACCCAGATATCGCTGCAGCAACTGCTGAAGGCCGTGCATGGCCATCAAGCATGCCTGCGCACGATACCGCTGGTGACCCAGGTAACGGCATTTACGGCTTTGGCCCACATGCTGACCCAGGTTCTGCTGGTGAGCTTGGCACCAACTCTTCTGGTGACCGTGCTGCTAACTACTTCAAGTCAGTAGCTGGTTCCCTGCGTGGTGGTTCCGGTTCCTACATGGAAGGTAACGGTGGTCGTAAGATGACTCTGGACGTTGTGTCTCAGGCAGTTGAAGCAGGTTCTCGTAAGCTGCAGGCTGGTTGGACCATCGAGGCTATGCAGGATCTGAATGCACAGCACGGTCTGGATCTGGAATCTGAAATGACTCAGGCTCTGTCAGCTGAGATCGTTCAGGAAATCGACTACGAAATCATCTCTGACCTGTTCGCTCTGGCTGGTACTGTTGAAACCTTCGACGGTGCTGCTGGTGGTGCTTACGGTACTGGTGGTAACTACACCCCAGCATACGTTGGTGACCGTCTGGCTAACCTGGGCGTAATCGTCAACCGTGTTGCTAACGAGATCGCTCGTAAGACACGTCGTGGTGCAGCTAACTTCATGGTTGTTTCTCCTCTGATGGTATCTGTTCTGCAGTCTGCTGCTAAGTCTGTCTTCGCACCAGCTGTTGAAGGTTCCTTCAAAGGTCCTAACAACACCCAGATGGTTGGTACACTGAACGGCACAATCAAAGTTTACAGCCACTTGTGGAACCAGTCTGGTGCAGGTATTGCACTGGGCGACGGCGGTTCTCCTGCTGGTTCTGTAGACGATGTTATGCTGATGGGTTACAAAGGCGGTAACGGTGAAACTGATACCGGTTACTTCTACTGCCCATACATCCCACTGATGAGCTCCGGTGTTGTTGTTCACCCAACTACCTTCCAGCCAGTTGTCTCTCTGATGACTCGCTACGGTAAAGCGGTGTTCGTTAACACTGAAACATCTCTGGGTAACAGCTCCGACTACTACGGTAAGATCAAGGTTCAGGCTTTGGATCTCCGTTAATCGGAACGCACAGAAGTGCAAACAAAAAACCCGGCTTCGGCCGGGTTTTTTATGGTTGACGTTCTTGTGATAAATACTGTAAGATATCCCATCGGGTGAAATACTAAGATTTAATACTCTCCAGAAATAAATAAAACAATCATTCAACCTGCGAGACATTGATGGGAAAGAAACTGACATTTAAACAGTATCTTGATTCTAAAGAAAAACTGCGCGAGGCAGTAAACCGAACACCTAAGCGTACTGCAGAGTACACTGTTCGCAAATACTGCAAACTTGTCGTTGGTGAATCTAAGGAAGAGAAGGAATACGTTAATCTAAAGCCTAAGCACAAAATCTTTGTTGAGTGGCTTTATGAAAACACGGACAACCCAACAATTCTCAGCATCAAGTTCGATGGTGTAAACGAACACCCTACGGATGATGAGTACAAATCATTGTGGCAAGGTGAACGATTGTTGAAATGGCTCCTCCGCAATACACGAGAAGAAAACTAACCATTCTGCATTTAACCGCTCATAAATACTCCTAAATGCTATAGGAGTGTGGAATTATGGGCGCATTTGACTCGCCAAACGATACACCTGAACAAATTAAACATGAAGGCGATACTATCGCTCTAACGTTTTCTCCAGGTGACCCTCAAACAGGACAAGGAACGGTGCGATGGAATATTCCAGCGCCAATGCTTGGCTGTGCTTCTGATAGCCCGGGTGCATACTGTGGCATGGTTGTTCTTTTAAGTGAAGCTCCACTAACTATAAATCATGCTCCTCAAGACGGAACAATATATGAAGCTGACGCTCAAGCAGATTCTGATGTTCACGTTGGCGATAGAATCAACGGCGCTCTTGTTGTTGGTGCTTTCTATGAAGGCGAACAGAAATCTCGAGGCGAGCAACTAACAACGAGCTTTGTTATTCATGGACTTAAACCACGAACAAGCTACTTCGTGGTTGGATACGCTGTTGATTGTCAGGGGCGTTACCATCGGGACGGTCAACGTGCATACTCAGCTGATTTTGGCAATGTAACTGATCCAGGAACACCAGCATCTCAAACCGTTGTGCTCAATAACGGAAACGGAGCTCTGCCAACCGACGGCACCGGTCTTGTTCCGGGAATGACTTACGAATTTGAATTCGAAGTTAATACGAATTTCCCTAACCAAAGCACAAGCCGTATTGTAAAAGTTTCAGAAGATGGTACAAACCTCGGAACGTACCAGGATCTTCTTGATGCTATCAACAGCGCTATTGCGCAGTCAGGAAATCCTCCGCATTCTCCAGTACCACCCGATCAGGGTCGTTATTACTGGGATGGTGAAACTCTCTATCAATGGGATGGAACAAACAATCAACCTGTCGATGCGCTAATCGAACCAACCGACCCATCGGCTGTTGTGTCAGGAAGCTATTGGCATAACCCAGTCACAGGCGCTCTTAATCTATACACTGGATCTCCTCTAAGTTGGAATCCTGTTAGTGTTATTGGATATGTTGAGGATCCGACTAACCTAACGATGGGGGATGACTTCTGGTTTGATGGAACTAATGCTTATCGGTACTGCACAGAAACGTGGTGTGAAGAAGTCGTTCATGTTCAGAATATAGATCCGTTAACAAAACCAGTTCCTAATTGTAGTGTTTACTGGTACGATGAAACTAACGTAGTCCTCAATCACTGGAACCATGACTTCGAACAGTGGGAAACCACATATGCTATTCAGTGGGATACTCCACCGAATACACTAAACGTTGGAACATACTGGTACAATGATAGTACAGAGGAATTGCTGGTGTATGGAGGGTCGCCTCTCGACTTCACCGCCGTTACGTTCATCAACTCTATTGCAGATCCATCCATTGGCGGCTCAACGCTGGTAGATGGGGATCTGTGGTACAATCCTAACACAGAAGAATTGAAAGAATGGAGTGACACCGGTTCTCCTATTGGGTGGGTCGATGTTCCTGTTCTTATCTGGCCAGAAGATCCTCGTAACACCGAATCTTGCGACCTGTGGTGGGATAATACTACTGATCGTTTGTACAAGTGGGACTCCGTTAATGGGGAGTGGGATGAAGTAGGCGAATTCACGCAATCAGCTACAGATCCTTATTCACAACCAGTTCTTGATTATGGTGAGTTGTGGTACAACCCTGACACTAAAGAGATGAAACGTTGGGATGGTGTTCGTTGGTTAGATGTGACACATATCGAATACCCAACTGATCCGACTCAACCGATTTTAGGAACCGCATGGCACAATACTGCTACTAATACGTGGTTCGTATGGAGTGGAAGTCCAGCTGCGTGGGTTGCTATTGACCCTGTCGACAGTGAGGTTGATCCTACAATTATTCCTGCAGGCACGTTCTGGTACGACTCAACGAACGATGCTCTTTACCAACGCATCGGTGCCTCATGGGTTGCGGTACCATTTTCAACATCTCCATACTACCCAAAACATGGAGATGTTTGGTACGATTCAACCAACGATGTGTTGATGGAGTGGGTTCGTAATCCAGACCGTGTTGATGATCCTCTGTCTAATCAGGGCGAGTGGGTTCCAGCTACTCCTATAGCAGAAGCTATTATTGATAGTAACGGTAACTTGACGCTGCACACAACGGGAACCGGTAGCAACAAGATGATCATGATCTTGATTCCGGAAGGAACCAATTATGCAGTGTATGAAGGTATAGCGACAGGTGATGCCGGTCTTGACACCGTATGCTGTCACTACAAAGATTATGAGAACGTCAATGTTCCGCCAACGACGGTCGGGCCTGATACGTTCCTGTTCAGTTACCTAGTTCCACCTGGTGGGCTCCTTCGACACTCGTATGGTGATGATGGTGTTCATGAACTACCAACATACGAGCAGTTGGGTGTTGGTGATGATGGATCTCCGGACGAGCGTCGTCAGATTGCTGATTGGGTCCGCTCGCAGCTTGGATATCCAGTCGTTGAAGTTGAACTGACACCAAAACAAATTAACGAAGCCATTGATTTTGCATTGGAGACGATTCGACAGAGAACATCCATTGCATATCAACGTAGTGCTTTCTTCCTGGATATCCAGCCAGGATACCAACACTACAAACTAACAGATAGAACATGCGGGTTCCATAAAATAGTAACTGTTATGTCTGCGTATCGTTTTACATCCGCCTTCCTGAGTTCGGCTCATGGTGCGGGGGTGTACGGCCAGATTGTTCTTCAGCACTTGTATAACATGGGAACGTTTGACCTACTCAGTTACCATTTGGTTAGTGAGTATGTTGAACAGTTAGAACATTTGTTTGCTACTCGTCTTGTGTATCATTGGAATGAGAGTGAGCGCGTGTTGAGTTTTTATCAATCCTTTACCGTGCCGGAACGAATCCTTCTTGATGTTACTATCGAGCGAACGGAACAATCAATCCTCAAAGATCGTTGGGTACGCACCTGGATCAAACGGTACTCATTGATGAAGGCGATGGAAACTCTAGCACAGATTCGTGGTAAGTACGCCTCGTTGCCTGGAGCGGGTGGTGGTGTTTCTCTGAATGCTGCAGACCTAATGACTAAAGCGACTGAGTTGAAGGAAGAACTGGACATGGAAATCGAAGATTACGTAGCAAACGATCCAGAAGATATTGGTATGCATTCTTCGTTCATAATGGGGTAATCATGAGACTTCATAAGATTAACGAAACTGTAATTAACCAGAACAAAGGATTCCATACGAACATTGAAAAGGAAACCATTGAGAATACGGATTACCGTCGAGTGTTGTTCACCTCAGGTAAAAGCCAACTTGTTGTAATGAGCTTGAAACCTGGGGAAGAGATTGGTGAAGAAGTGCATGATGGTGATCAGTTTATTCGTGTAGATTCTGGTAAAGGTGAAGTTAAGATTGGTAAAGTTGTTACCAGTTTTAATGATGGGGATGCAGTTGTTATTCCAGCCGGGGTCGAACATAATGTGACCAATATCGGAAACGAACTATTAAAACTATATGCACTATACACTCCACCTGAACATAAAGATGGAACTGTTCACAAAACAAAAGAAGATGAATAATGGCTTTTGAAGACGCATGCAAAGGAACAACAGGTCCTGACCATCCAGATCCAGCCGATCAGAATGGAAAGCCAGGTTGCACTCCAAACGCAAAAGGTGATGGATATTGCCCACCTACTAATGCTGATAAAACGTGTTCTCCTTTCCAGTTATCGGAGAATCGGGACTCGTGCTTCGTTGATAGTGTAGTCAATGAAGCGTTGAATGTTGGTGGCGCCGAGCTTCATGTTTACAAGCTGCTGGGCGTTCATGAACAATGCAAAACTGTTGACGCTACCGGCAAAGGTCAATCGATTTCCAATGGAAGTGCTCCAGGGTTCCCAGCGTCACAAGCATTTGATGCATTCGTAACTGAATGGAGATCGGTGCAGAAAGGTAACGGCGTTACTGCTTCGGCATATATTGGATACGACTTTGGTGAAATAAAAACCAACGACAACTCTCGACGCATGTACGGTATTGAGACGAGCGTTCGTAAACACATCACTGCCATAGCTATTAAACAATCATCCCTTGAAAACAATCGTGTAACGCGCGCCCGTATAGAGAGATCTGAAGATGGCGTCAAGTGGTATGGTGTAGCTTTAGTTAACCTCCCTGATGATGATTGTCTGAATACGATTTTGTTCCGCGATAGCGTTCCTAGCCGATACTGGAGAATTCGTCCAGTGGTGTTCAATGGAGGCGCCAGCGACTCGTGGGGCGTTCAGGCGATACAGATGTTCCACAACTACATTGCAACTGATGAAGAGAATATTCAGGATAAAATCTTCTTAGAGAACAGAGATCGTGATTATGCTGATGAGCCTTTAACAATGAAAGGCTATTATGATCTGATTGATATACAGACGGAACTTTCTAAGTTTGGTATTGAACTACCATCACAGCAAATATACATGACAGTTAACTTCTCTGCATGCGTAGCTATACTCGGTCGTCCTCTGATTATAGGGGATATCATTGAGATTCCTAGCGAAGCTCAATGGTCCGCAGAAATGCGCAAGATATTAAAGTGGATGGAAGTAACCGACGTTGCATGGAGCACTGAAGGATATACGCCTGGATGGCAACCAACGATGTTGCGTGTGATACTACAACCAGCCTTTGCTTCACAAGAAACGCAAGACATATTTGGCGATCTTGCAGAACAGGATATACCAGATGAACTAGGTTTGGTTGATAAGGGCGATGGAAGACATCCACTCTATCAAGACTACTCTGATGTCAGTCAGACTATACAGGCGGAAGCCAAGGACATGGTTCCAGAGTCTGGAAGAGAAACTTCAGGAACAATTCGAGCTTGGGAACAAGAAGAATTGGAGAGTGCCGCAGCTCAAGGATTACCACATCTGCAACGCATTGGCCAAAACAATGAAGCAATCTATACGGAAGACGCTATGCCACCTAACAATGCTCCGTTCACGGAAGGACCTGAATATCCTGACGATCCGCAGCATGGTGATTATCACCGTATGACGTACGAAGGACTGTCGAAAGATGTTCCTGCCCGACTGTATCGTTACTCAACTGCAAAAGGTCGTTGGATCTTCCTAGAAAAAGATCGCCGAGCAGAGTTCGATCCTAACAAGCCTCGCTTGCAGGAATTCCTGACAGCACCCGGCCGTATATCAAACACTAAAATTACAAAACCAACACCACCCGTGTGTGAGGATGAATAATGTCAGCTCTTAGAGAATATTGGTACGACAAACAGTTTAAACGATACCTGATACAGTTCATGGCTATCTTTGCTGATATGAATGTGCAGGTGGGTTGGACTGATGATAAAGAACCTCGTTTAGTCAAAGTTCCTGTATTTGCTGGAAGCAAAGATCGTGTCGTTGCCGCAATTAAATCCGAAAACACACAAAACAAACCGATTCGTCTTCCTGCAATGAGTGCTGTAATCACGAACTTTGATTTAGCACCCGATCGCAGAAAAGGTGTTCCAAATCATAGACGTCATACCATGATGCCTACGGGTGGATTGTTTCCGGATGATATTAAAGTTGTCGAGCAGCGAATGCCTGTTCCATATCTGCTGAACATGGAATTGTCGATATGGGCTAGCAACCAAGATCAACATTATCAAATCCTCGAACAAATATTGATGATTTTCAATCCGCTACTGCAAATCCAGACTAGTGATGATGCACTAGATTGGACCCAAATTACAACGGTGGAATTGACGGGAATTCGTCCGGAAGAAAATTATCCGGCCGGTACAGATCGTAGAATTATTCAGACGTCATTAGAATTCCAGGTTCCAGTGCATATCACCGTACCTGCGAATGTTCATGACAAATACGTGAAAGATATATTGATTCGTGTGGGAGCAGTTTCACAGTCAGCAAAAACGTCGTATGACATGGTAGCAGAGCTGGATGCACAAGGAATACCGTACGAATTAAATTTCTCTCTTGACGACATAGACATTGAATAATTTAGGGAAATTTACGCAACGGCGTATAAATACTAACATACTACAATGTGGTAAAAAAGTTAAAATAACAAGGAGAGCCCGAATATGGCAACTTTGGTAAGCCCAGGAGTCAGCGTAACAGTAACGGATGAAAGTTTTTACATCCCGGCTGCTGCCCCGACTGTACCTCTAATTTTCATTGCTACAGCTGATGAAAAGCTCCAGCCAGATAATGTGTCTGAAGCAGAAGGCACTTATGAGTACGATGTGGTTCGCACCGTAACATCTATCGCACAGAGTGTTCAGCTGTATGGTAGTCCTCGCTTTTTAGAGGATGAAGGCACCGGCGCTCAGTTTCATGGTGATGCACGAAACGAATATGGATTGTTCGCACTGAACCAGTTCTTGGGTGTTGGGGCACGTGCTTATGTTGTTCGAGCAAACGTTAACTTGAACGATGATTTTGATGACTTGCAGGACTACTGGGATACCAAGATCCTAGAATCGAAAGTTGTTCTGGAAAACCTAATCAACCAATTCATCAACGAATACAATGACGCGAATGGTTTGATTCCATCAAGCCCAGGTTACAAGATCACCGTCACTGGTTCTGAGTTCGCAGCTCTTGCAGAAGAAGCATGCCCATGGATGGATCCTATCACCGGTCAGTTCAACTTCAAAAACGTTCACGATGAGTTCATGCTTGACCAGACTGCTGCTGGAACATTACCAGGTCTTGAAATCTTCGGTAATGGCTTCAGCCAAGTACCAACTGGCTACTATGTCGGTCTGACCCGTGTCGCTGGCTATATCAGCACATACCCATCTTACCCAGGTGGTGGAACTGTTGCTGGTGAGTTTACTGCACAGGAAGGTGGCGACCTGTTGGTTGCTCTAGGCGATGATTTCAAATGGACTCGTGAGTTCCTAAACCTAACAAGTCTTGGTGCTAACGATGCAGCACGCCGTGTTGCTATCACTACAGCACTACAGGCACAAATCAATGCTGGTTCCGAGGCAGGTCGTCAGCTGCGTTCTGAAACATTCGACTACAATTTGATCCTCTGCCCAGGATACCATGAAGTTGCGGATGAAATGTTGGCGCTGTCTGTTGATATTCAGGAAGAAGCTCTGGTTATCGCTGATACTCCAGCCGATAAAACTCCTGATGAGATTTCAAACCCAGCAACTGGTTGGGCTGCAACAACTGCTCGTCAGCGTTCGGTTCACGTTGCATACTACTACCCATGGGGTCTAGCATCTAACCTTGATGGTAAGAATGTTGTAGTTTCTCCATCTGGTATTGCTCTGCGTACGTACGCATTTAGTGATAATGCATCGTATCTCTGGTTCGCGCCAGCAGGTCTACGTCGTGGTCTTATTACTGGTGTTTCTAACCTCGGTTATGTTTCAGGCCAGTTGGGTGGACCAACAGACTTCGTCGCTACTGCCCTAAACGCAGGACAGCGTGATGCTCTATATGATACCAACAACGCTGCTGGTAACATTAACCCACTGGTATTCTTCCCAGGTAACGGTTTTGTTGTTTGGGGCCAGAAGACCTCTGCATCTGCTGCAAGCGCGATGGACCGTGTAAACGTGTCTCGACTGATCAAGTACATCAAGCGTCAGCTTCGTCGTAATACTCTGAGCTTCGTCTTCGAGCCAAACGACCAGTTAACTCGTGATAACTTGAAAGCAGTTGTAGATAACTTCTTGGGTGATCTGGTTGTTAAGCGTGGTCTATATGACTTCGCCACAGTTTGTGATGAATCCAATAACACACCTGATCGAATTGACCGTAATGAGATGTACATTGATGTGGCATTAAAGCCTGTCAAAGCTGCTGAATTCATCTACATTCCAATCCGAATTCTCTCCACTGGAGCGGATTTCACGTTCTAACAGGGTAATGTAGAGAAACGGAATAAATAGCGGAAACAACTAAAGGAAATTAGAACATGGCTACAATTAACGACATTGGCATTCCAGGAATCGGCACGGGTATCCTTCAGCCTAAGCTGAAAAACCTGTGGCGTGTCACATTCGCTAACCTCGGCGGCGGTGCTGATTCGCAGCCACTAAGCCTACAAGCAGTAAACATCACACGTCCTTCGATCTCATTCGAAGAAGTTGAACTACATCGTTACAACTCACGCGCTTTTGTTGCTGGTAAGCATTTGTTTGAACCAATGACAGTCACTTTCGAAGATGATGTTACTGGTACTGCAACTCGTGTTATTCAAGAACAGATGCAGAAGCAACAGTGGTTGATTGGTGCTGAAGGTCCGTGGTTGGGTAAAGGCGAAGAGGGTTCGCTGTACAAATTCGTTACCTACCTAGACCTTATGGATGGTAAAGAGCAGGTTATCGAGAAGTGGACTGTTGAAGGCTGCTTCTTCTCCGCAGTGGATTACACCGATTTGGACTACAGTGATAGCAATCAGGTACAAATCACTTGTACGATCCGTTACGACCACGCTCGCCAAGACCAGACTAACGGTTACAGCGCTGGCGAAGGTGTTGCAACAGGTGGTGCAGGTAAGATTTCTGGCTAATTAGTTTAGCACGGAAGCTGCCACGGAAGGCAATCTGCATGGAAGCAGTTTGGGGGTGCTATTAGCACCCCCTTTTTTATGCCTGGTTACCCACCCATAAATATCCTCATGGCTAACGATCCTAGACAATTTACGGTAAAGTCCTGCCCTATACAAGGACAAGCAGCAGCTAACCAATCAGCGCATCAGAAGAATTTTCTGGATAGTATCCTCAAGGTTGGGGATTTGGAAATTCTTAATGATATTGGATTTGGTAAAGTTGGTGAGGGCCTTCGTGTGCTCTCGAGCGTATCCGATTCCATTCGAGTAGGCGAAAGTGCAGTTCCTGGTCGTGAAGGAAATGACACATATAATTCTGCGCTAGGCAAAATTGCAGGAACAGCTGTCGGTGCTGTTAATGAAGGCGCAAATGCTGTTATAGATGCTGTCGGTCTTGGTGATGCGATGAGTGCCGTCGGCGATCTAAATCCAGAAGTGGCTAACAGAGCGTACGGCCAAGCAAAGAGTATCTTCGAGAGAGTTAAGCAGGGAAACTTTGAGCTATCGGACATTCCTGGCGTGTTTCAGGATCTGCAAAACCTAGAAACATTAGGCCGTAATATCTTTGGTGGTAGTTCCCCAACGAAGCCGAGTAGGGAATTATGTGGTGCAACACCATACGCACGTGACTTGATTGCATATGCTCCCAAATTTAAGTTCATGTTCATCGTTGAAGTCATATTGGCTCCTGAATACCAGGATTGGTCTGATATGGCAAGTCAAATGGCTTTCGTGGTTAAAACGAGTACCCGTCCTCGATTCGAAGTCGAATATGAAGAAGTCAATATGTACAACTTCAGGACACGTGTTCCAAAGCGGGTGGAGTATCCACCAATAACAATGTCGTTCTACGATGATAATAAAAACATGGCTCATGGTTTTTATACTGCATATATGCGTGCTATGAGTCCGATTGCCAACATTCGTACTAATGATCCACAATCTGGTTCGTACGAGCAAGCAGGTATGGATTTCGGCCGTCCAGCATCGGCAGCGACGTTTAGTAGCTTCTCTCCTGATACAGCTGGTCATAGTGCGTCGTTGGGACCACTTGTTGGTAAAACTACCAGTATCATCCAAACGCTGCGGTTACATCATGTGTTCGATTATGGAAATAAAATGAATACATATCATTTTTACAATCCACGTATTACTACCTTTACGCCAAGCGATCTATCACAAATGGAAACCGGTGAAGGAACTGATTTTGAATTTGAGTTTGTATATGATGGCTTGTATGTTGAGCATGATTATGATCTGGAATTGGATAATGGTCGTCTACTAGAACTGACGTGGAAACATGGCATGCGTCCGATCGACCCAGTATACGCAGAAGACTCTTCAGAGAAGTCTAGTGCGACTCCATCAGCTCAATCACAGGAAGACAGTGCTCCTTCCAGCAGCTTCCTGGGCAGCATTTCAGCAGCGGCTGGGGCAGTTACCGACGCGTTCGGTAACGTCATTGGAGGCGTAACTGATGCGGCAAATGGAATTATTGATGGTGTAACAGGACAGATTGGAACATTTGCGCAAGGCGTAGCAGGTGATCTGAGTAGTGCACGAAACGCTGTATTTGGTGCAGTGGATGGAGCAACAGGTTCTCTTACTAACGGTAATTTCACGGCAGGGGTAACCGGTGCAATGAATCAGGCACAGAAGGCTATTGGAGGTTTAGGAACTACTGTCAGTAATGCGTTCAGCAAAGCTAAGTCGTTCGGCGGTTCCTTCTTTTCATAATGGCGCGTTCATATAGACAAGGATACTTTACCCCAAGAAACCCAAGCAAATATAAAGGCGATCCAACAAAGATTCGTTATATGTCATCATGGGAACTAAAAGCGCACCAGTTCCTAGATGGTAATCCAAACATCCTAGAGTGGAGTAGCGAAGAGATAGCTATCCCATACATCAAACCTACCACCGGCAGAATCCATCGGTACTATCCAGACTATTGGATTAAGTATCGAAATAAACACGGTGAAATTGTAGAGGAGATATGGGAAGTTAAACCCGAGAATCAAACAAAATCACCAACCCGCCGCGGAAAGCGAAAGAAGCAACAACTATATGAAGCGTTGCAGTGGGAAGTCAATAAAGCGAAATGGATAGCAGCGAAGGCTTTCTGCGACAAGCACGGTTACAACTTTCGTCTTGTCACAGAAAACCAACTGTTTAGATAATATCTGTTATCAAATATCGTATTTGTATTCGCTGCCATCAGAACTATAGATGGTTCCAATGCAGTTATCATACCAACCGAAGATAGAACCTTCAGCAGATTTGGCGTTGAGTTCGGCTACAATAGCGTCACGATCAGATGACGCGAATGCGGCAGTTGACATAACGATCATGGCGATAGCAAGTAGTTTTTTCATTTACAATTCTCCTAGTGTATTTCCAAATTAATTAGTGGCTGTACTTGTATGGGTATGGGTAGCTGTAGTCTGGTGCATAGTTGCCCAGCCCGCTATTATAAGTCTGGCCAGTAAAACGACTATCACCTGACGTGCGGCCTTTGCCAGTGAAGTTCATGCTGAAAGATGCTTCGCCATCTGCATTACCATTGCCAGCACCGTCAAATGCACCGTCGTTACTCCAGTTACCGTCACCATAGTTTTCGTAGTAACCATACCCACGATTGTAATTGTACCCGTATCCATTACCGTATACATCGCTACGGAATTTTGATTTACCAGTGAAGTTCATGCTGAACGTCGCTTCTCCATCAGCGGAACCATATCCTGTTCCTGCCCCATTAGCAGTGTTGTCGCCATACCAGGAAGAACTGTCGTTCCATGCCCATGCGGATGCTGTAGTAGATACCAGTGCCAGAGCGGCGATTGCGATAATTTTTTTCATAATCATGTCCTTTAAGATTTAATCTTAGTTGCGAATTAACGGTGCCCATATTACCGGAAATTCGGATATACGGCAACACCTATTTAGGATCTCGGCCCTAAAAAGTAATAAATATGATAAAACCCCGCATAAAAGGTGGAATATGAGTGATCGAGATTTACCCGAAGACTTCAAAATTATTGAACATCCAATGGAAGAAGTATTGGACCTTGAACCAGGTTCGACGTTAATTCCTGCCCCGCCTGCTAGAAGCACGGAAATGGTTGTCGCCGATGAATATGACAACAAGGACAAGGAAATCGAAGAGCAGTTTCAAGAAGTATATGACGCTGCTATGGATGCGTATGAACAGCAAGCAATGGACACCGAAGCTGTTGAACCAAAATATCGAGCTCGAAATCAAGAGGTCGCTGTTCAGTATTTAAACACAGCTCTTAACGCTGCTCGAGAAAAAGCAGGCCTAAAGCAGTTCAAAGACAAAATGTTGAATGATCGTAAAGCGACAGGTCCGAAAACGGTTAACAACAATCTTGTAGTAGCTGACAGAAATGAGATCCTTAAACAGATTATGGGTACTGATAAAGAGTAGGTCACCCCATCAACTATGACCCCTAAGTATCCGTATGAAAACCGAAGGAACGTATAAACCCAAATCACTTACCGTACTAGCGACGCGAAATGATATTCTTCTTGCTGTGACGGGACAAACACGCAAAGAGTGTACCCCACTACAACTGAGTGATGCTGACTTACGAGTTATTGAACGCCTCGTTAAACAAGTAAGGAGTAACCATGGCTGGTAAGAATATCTACATTAAAAAAGCTAACCAGCAGGAAGAGTATACTTACGAGCAAATTCAAGAACTCAAGAGGTGTGCTCAAGATCCCGTATACTTTATCAAACACTACGTAAAGATTGTTCACCCAACTAAAGGAACGGTTCCGTTTGAATTATTTCCATACCAGGAAAAGATGATCGAAGCCTTCCATGATGAACAATATACGATTGTCCTTTCTGCTCGACAGACTGGTAAGTCAACGGTATCCGCAGCCTTCTTATTGTGGTATGCGATATTCAACTTCGATAAAACAGTTCTAATAGCATCTCGCGCAAACGACCATGCGATGGAGATGATTGAGCGCATTCGGTTTGCATATGAACACCTACCGTTTTGGATTAAGCCGGGCGTTCGTGACGATGGGTGGAACAAGCACACAATTGGTTTCGACAACGGCTCTCGTATCATGTCGACAGCAACATCTGAGAACGCCGGTCGAGGATTTTCTATATCTCTCCTATACTTGGACGAATTTGCGTTCGTAGCTCCAAACATTCAAGACCAATTCTGGACATCCATTTCGCCTACATTGGCGACAGGTGGTAGTTGTATTATGACATCTACACCAAACGGCGATATGGACATCTTTGCTGAAATTTGGCGTGGTGCAAACATTCCCAGCACTGATCCAAAATCTAAGTGCGGACACAACGGGTTCAGACCTATACGCGTTCACTGGGATGAGCCGCCAGGACGCGACGAAAAGTTTAAAGAGGATCAGATAGCTAAACTTGGCGAAAGAAAATGGCAACAGGAATATGAATGTACGTTCTTGTCGTCTGAAGCATTGTTGATTAGTTCTATATTCCTAGCAAACATAACACCTCAAATTGAAAAGATCAGACCGATCAACGTTGTTAATGATGTGGTAATGTATCGAGAAATCAACGAGGGGGGTACGTACCTAATAGGGGTTGACCCAGCTACTGGTTCGGGCGAGGACTATTCTGTTATTACCGTATTTGAGTTCCCAACACTGATACAGGTCGCTGAATACCGATCGAACACAATGTCAACGAATGATTTGTATACTGTATTGAAAAACCTGATCCGGTACCTCGAGAAGAAACACACGATGGTTTATTTCTCGGTTGAGAATAATGGTGTTGGTGAAGGCGTCATAGCATTATACGAAGCCGACGAGAAACCTCCCGAAAATGCTGAGTTCGTTTCTGAGGAAGGAAAGAACAAGCGGGGAATGACGACAACAGCGCGCTCGAAAATGAAAGCGTGCGTCAACTTCAAAGAAATGTTCGAAAAAGGACATCTCCATATCATGTCGCAAGTACTGCTTGCGGAATTAAAAGCATATGTTCGAAACAAAGGGGCGTATGCTGCCCAGCTAGGTTCCACTGATGATTGCATATCAGCAGCGCTAATCGTTGTTCGACTGATTGAGGAAATAGCTTCCTATGACCAAGAAGCATTCGATAAACTGTATGCAGGGGAATATAATGAGTGGGATCAGAGTCAGTGGGATGGCTACGATGGTGGGTATGACGAAGGCGATGAAGGTCTACCAATTATCGTCTAACCCCTGTTGACCTTTTCTTAAAATGACCCTATAATACTCCTATCGTAAATGAGAGCGGAGAGGGTCCATGTGTGACCAACATGAAAATCAAGATCAGCCGGAAACTTTCTGGATTCCGGAACATCACGAGGTCACACTCAAGGCCCAAATAGCAAAATTCAACAAAAAGGCAGATAAACTAAGCTGCCCACACCTGACCTACCGCACGCTTGGTAGCAAATCCGTCGTTGCAAAGGGGTATGAAGAAAAAGCTGAGATCTGGGGAGCAGCGGAAGTTCCGCATGTGACGATGATCGAGATTGAGCTGATTGGGGAAGCTCCGAGAATCGAAGGGTGGAAATTCCTAGGAACGCTTGATCATTATTCATTGCCAGGTGCTGTGATTGTCAATACTGTTCCTGGTGAAGAAATCCCAAGCCAGTTTCATACAGCTGACGCATCGTGCGATCACTGTGGGAAAGTCCGTCGTCGGAACGAGACCTTTGTTCTTCAAGAAGATGATACCGGCGACTATAAGCGCGTTGGCCGTCAGTGCGTTCGTGACTTTATTGGTTACGACCCCAGCGCCATCATGCGCTATATGCGATCGCTGTTGAGTTTTTCCGAGCAGTTTGATGATGAAGAAAAATTCGGTTTTGGCGGGTCTGGCCAACGGTTCTTTACGTTTGATCACATTGACGTATTGATCAAAACAGCAGCCATGATCGACAAGTATGGCTGGGTTCCAAGGTCTGCATCTGATGAGGAACATAACGCGACGGCAGGTGAGGTGCTTCAAGCATATTTTCCACCTGATAGTCGATACAAACAGGCATACGAGGCATGGAAGAAGTGGCGAGATGACCTTGACCTCGACAATCCGAAATGGAGAGAGGAAGCTGTTGCCGCTCGCGCTTGGCTTCAAGAACAGACTGGTGAAGGTGAGTACTGGCACAACCTCCATGCCATCGACCAAGCTGATGGCGTTCCAACTCATCTGTTTGGGTACTGGTGTTCAGTGATGTCTGGTTACCAGCGGGCTATGGAAAGGCTCCGTCTTGCAGAACGGGAACCGAAACTCAATGAACATATCGGCAACGTCAAAGAGCGTCGTGACTTTATCGTTAAGTTGAAGAAGCGTCGTTCGTTTGATGGTCCCTTCGGCACTGTTCGCCTGCACGAGTTCCGAGATGAGGATGGTCGTACCCTGACATGGTGGGCAAATGTTGACCCTGAGATGGAACTTGATGGATACTATAAGATCAAAGGTACGATCAAAAAACATGATGATTACAACGGCTGGGCTCAGACTGTTCTCACCCGAGTGAAGGTCATCGAAGAAATTAAACAGGAAGAAGCTGCATGACAGTGCATCAACAATTTATTCATTGGTACTACGACGAATTCCGGTTGGATGAAGTGTACCTCGACATGGACATGACATCCGAAGAGAGCCCGTGGCACCGTGAGCGCACCGTTGGCGTCCATACCGATATGGTCGTTGCTCAATACATTGCGCGCACTCCGCTTGTGTGGTTGAAGTCGGACCTAATTGGTGCATTCGCTGCCGCATTCCACGACGTTGGTAAGCCTGGTGCTATGCAAGTTGTTTTCCGCGAGGATCGTGGAGAGTACAAGCGCTTCGCCGGTCATGAGCAGATTTCTGCTCGTCTGTGGGAAGACTGGGCTGTGCGTAATTGGACCATGCTGTCTACCCGGTTCAACTTCGAGCCGATTGACATCTTCCGTGTTGGTTTCATCATCGAACAGCATCTCCCTTATGGTCTGAAGCATCGTGATAAGCTGAACAGCCTGATGCTGACTCTGTTGGCAAACGGCATGGACAAAGCGTTCATCAATCACTTGATGGCTGATACGCTCGGCCGTATCTCAGATGATGCTGAAGAGAAACTTGCCAACACCGAAGAGTGGGTAGGTGACTTTGAGAACCAGTTGATCGGCGTGTCAGGACATTCTGCGTTGTATGATACGCGAAACGATCGACCAACGATGTACGTACCTATCGGAGCCTCTGGGTCTGGTAAGTCAACGCTTCTGCGTTCGCTTGGTGATATGAATGTGTTCTCCTTGGACGCTATGCGGTTGGAATTGTATGGTGAGCCGTACGACTATGCATTCATCCAGTCCACAAAGGATAAGCATTTCCGTGCGACGTGCAACGACCGTTTCCGTGATACGTTGCGCGAGAACAAGGATATGTACTTGGATAACACCAACACTTCGAAAAAGAATCGTCGGTTCTACATCACGGAAGCTCGAAACCGTGGATATTGGATTGCGGCATATCTGCTCCCGGTTGAACTGCGTACCGTGATCAATCGTCAGAAGACTCGTGACGATAAGGAAGTGCCTGTGGAAGCTGTTCAACGACAGTACATGGGCATCAACCTGCCCCAGATCGGAGAATTTGACGAAATTCTTGTATCCGACGGTAATCTCTAACAGAAGGCCCTTCGGGGCCTTCTTCCATCATAAATATTATGATGGATAAGAATTACATGTTTATACGCGGCGCTCGCATTGCAAAACAGCTTGAAGAATTTCTGGCTGAAGATTCTACATATGCCGATCTTGAGCGCAACACCCTCAACAACATGCCTGGCGAGAATCGTTCAGCAGCAACGAACTCTGTCCAGATCCGCAATCTGGAACTGATCCCTTATGAAGGGGCACTTGGAGTAAACTCCACCGTAAACAGTATCAACAGCGGTAATTCATATCAACCCCAGATGATGTTTCTCAACGTCAACTACGTCAACATGGAAGACAATCCTGAAGTTGAAAATGATCCTACATTGGTAACATTCCAAGCTGCGGATGGTAAAGATTACACAATCGAGCCAATCCACTTATCGCGAAACAATGTGAAAGTTCGGTGCACCTGTCTTGACTTCAGATGGCGGTTTGCAATTTACAATGACCGCGACAACAGCCTATTTGGAGATGGACCTGGATTGTACCAGAACAAGACAGACCGTCAGCCAAACAACCCCCAGCGAGTTCCTGGCGTGTGCAAGCACCTGCTAAAACTAGCTGCGGAGTTAAAGGTGAATGGAGTTGTTCAGCCTTAATGTAATGAGAAGCGACGCTTCTTATTTCTTTTGAGTGTGATACCAGCCGATTCAAGAATCTCTAGAACTTTAGCGTCTTTGGAGTTAGCTGGATCTTTTGCAGCTTCGCGGACTTCTTTAACCTTTTCATCTAAGGCTGCCGCTGAAAAATCCTTACCCTCTAGCAGATTGCGAGCAATCTCCTCAATTTGATCGTCCGTATGCCCACCCCAAACTTTCCCGACAAGATTTTCGGGTTTTTTGTCTGCTTTTGGTTCAACCTTTTCGACGATCTTCTCGGCTGGTTTTGTAACTGGTTTTTCGTTAGAGGTGCCCTCTGACTTATTACGCTCCATCATTTCCCTAGCAATCTGCTCGATAGACTTCTCTCGAGGCCGAGATGATTCTTGAACCTTTTTCTCTTCCTTCTTGTCTTTATCTTTAGACTTGGAGGTTTTATCGTCTTCTTTGTCAGTCTGTTTGTCTTCTGATTTCGTAGGTTTCAGCGTGACGTTCTTAGGTTCTGATGAATATATTTCAGCTGACCCAACAACATTGAGCGTGCCGTTGAATACTTTAAAGAAATACCCATCTGCATGAACTTCAATGGTAAACTTGTATGCAGTACGCTCTAACATCGGCAACTTGGGAAGTTTGACAAACCATGTGTTTTTTTCTTTCTTGGCCGCTTTAAAGCACAATTCCATGCCTTTAGATTCGACCATAAAACGAACATCCACGTCTTTAGATTCGACACCCTCCATTGTGAGGTCGAATTCAATAACATTTTCTTTCGTGTGATTGATTGATACGACGTTGTCCATAGCAGTTCCTAATATTTCATGTATTTATGCGTTACTTCTTCAGACGCAGGTTCTTTACTTTAACCACAATATCAGACGTTATTCGTCTAATGTTTGTGATGGCTAGGTCGATGTTTTCTTTTGTAGCTTCAAGCACATTGAACGCCTTCATCACTATTTTAGCGCGTTTTTCGGGAACACTGAATTCCTTTTCAGTGGTGAATGTTCCAAGTTTCACGGTGATTTTTATGTGACGGTATCGACGGAAATACCGTTCTTCCTGATCCCGTGGAATGATGTAATATTCCTCAGGAACCGGTTGATAGAAGTTTTTGATATCACCTGGATTGAATTTATTCCATGCATCGCGTGGGTATGGCCCGCCACCGCCAGGCCCAACAGGCGGCGGAACAATACCAGTGCAGTATAATGAAAAGGGTGTCGTAATCAACCCCGACTTGCATGGGTCAAGTGGAGCATGCCCACCGGTCAAGCCCTTCGTAATTATTGCTGTTGTTGCAAGTGTTCCTTGGCCTGCCATGTTAAATCCTTACGGGCAGGTATCAGTAATAGTAGTGTTGTCGCTTGGACCTTTAGTTACAGGTTTACGCTCACACACATCGATGACACTAGGCGCACCAGTGCTATCGTATAGATTAAACACACGGAGAACTGTAGTGCAGTCCTCGTCATATACTGTGAGAGTGTTGGTGGTTGGGTCGATTTTCGTTCTTCCAGCCTCTAGTTTGAGAAGCAGTTGAACAACTTCGAGAACACTATCAGCGTCGAGATATAGCTTGTCGATGATATCTGCTGTATCGGCTTTTGTCTGTGATAACGCCTCACCTGTAGAACCAGGGACGAGGTGATCTGCTTTAGGTTCATCCCACACAGCGTCTGCCACATCCGCGGCAGACAATGCGTCAGCAGGAGTAATTTTGCTTGTTTGATACCTACAATTAGATGCAAGCGATACGCCACCGTCTACCCGGACAACATAAGTTTTTGTAGGATTATATCCAATGGTATCCGTAAAAACAAAACGATAGAAACCATCCTGTTCACCAGCAGGAGACCCACAGTCTTCTACTTCAATCATTACACCGTCAGTTGCCTGTCCAGTTCCACAAGTCGCACCAACCACCAACTCATCACTAACAGTTCCAACATCCCAGATGCGAACTGTCGGTGTCAGTCCTGTAATTGGCCCGCTATTGTCTTCAAAATACGAGCTAATGATGATTTCAGCCATGTTAAATCCCCGTTATAACCTATTGGTCCTATTTATGATAGTGCTAGACCCGTGATCGATAAATAGAGAAAAGTGGCGTAGTACGTTCCGATAAATATTTACAGGGAATATGTGAAGATTATAACCTCTACGCATCTCACAAACTGTATTGACTAAAGGCCAGAATAATGAATGACAATTTTCCGCTGTTACGACAATTGGGCGACCTCGAAAAAAATCCTGCTGGCGAATCACCTCTACCAAAAGGCATAAAGTACGATAAAAAACAAATAATTGTTGAAAACGAAGAGATTGAAGTTTTTATTCCCGCTCGAGAGTCTGCTGCGTTCGATCAAGCGATTCAAGCGATTCAAGAGAATGGTAAATACATCCACCGCCACGAATTTGGTGTAATTATGCGGAAGTATCGAGGCGTTCGGAACCGGGAATAAGATATAATGACAGGCCTTATTTTAACTAGACCAAATCAGTGCGGATCGGGAGGCTCAACGCCAGGCGATCTCAGTATCTCGATTATCAACGGACAACCAACACTAACATTCGTCGATACGACAAGGGGTGTTGGTTCGCCCCCTGCTGGAAAGAGATTATCAGTAGCTGATCATGTTCTTCAGTTTTCAGAAAACCGGCTGAACGCTGGTGATTGGATTGAAGTGGGGAATGCCGTTGATGCGGATACGGGATTTATTGCCGACTTCGACGGCACTGTGGTGTTTGCGACATGCCACTGCGAAGACACTGGATCAAACGAAAAAAATATTCACCTTTTTGTTAACAATACTGACTTCGGCTCCATAGGGTCACTGACTGGCGGATCCAACTCAACATTCATAAATACATCTATAGATATAGACTTTGCCCGTGGCGACAAAATTCGTCTACAAGCCCAACAGGGAACAGGCGGAGCAATTCAAGACACGGTTGTCAAACTTACACTGAAATGGAGAGTCTAAAATGAGCTTTTTTATTCGTAATAAGACCAGCGGCGCGATTGCAATCAATGATTTAGGTTTGACAATCCCAGCTGGTGTTGGAAGTCCCCCACAATTTGATTATGATCTAATCACGGAAGATCCGCGACAGATTGCAGTTAGTGCAGATCTCATTGCACAAATTGTTGCAGGAAACATTGTTGTTCTCGATCCTCTTGATGGAACGACAGAACTTAGCGCGGCGGTTAGCCAAGAGATTGTTGAAGTTCACAACGACCCTCACTATAGGATTCGTGGTGGTACCTTAACACAACTCGAGGATGTCGACACAACAGGATGCACCGGTGGTTGTGTTTTAACATATAACGATGGCGATGCAGAATGGCAGCCAAACTCTCCAAGCAACATTGCTGGTGACATTCGTCTTGGCGATCTCGAAGACGTCAACACACCTTCACCATCTGGTTCACCAAGCGGAACATGGGAAAATAATACAGTCTATGTGCTGGTTGGTAATGGAAGTGACGAGGTAACAGCAACTCCACTATTCAGTTCAGGCAGTCCATCAACACCTATTCCTGGGTTCTGTGAGGCTGTCCAAGACATCTCAGGAGCAATGATTGCTGGTGGTTCTCAGACTGACATCACTGTAAATTATGTTGATGGTGCAGGCACATGCGATGGCGCAGTCAACTTTTCTATTGATGACGTTTTCCTCCGCAATACCGGCGACACTCTTGATTCAGGCACATTGACAATTGCATCTGGTGCAGGCATCAGCATTGTGGATGGTGCTTCGGCTCTTATTGAAACGCCAACTGGTGGGTTTACAAATAACAATGATATCGTTAACAAAGCATATGTTGATAATATTGCTGCTGGTTTGAAGGCTCGTCAGTCCGTCAATGTTGCAACGCCTGATGATCTTGATACGATTACCAGTAGCACATGGACATACGCTAGCGGATCAGGTTCTCCATCAGAAATCGGTTCAACTCTATCTGCTACTGCGACCGGTTCACCAATCCAGTTAACGATTGATGGTGTTGCACTATCTGTTGGTGATCGTGTTCTGGTCAAAGGGCAGGAGGGAGGTTCTCCTGACCGAGCACTAGAAAACGGTATCTACACCGTTACCGCGGACGGGACAGGATCGCCTGCACAGTGGGTACTGACTCGCTGCACATGTACTGACGAGAGTAGTGAAGTTTCCGGCGCATACACATTCGTCGAATCTGGTAACACCTACGAAAACTCGGCATGGATTTTATCTGTTGATGACCCAAGCACTTTCGTTATCGGTCAAGATCCAATCATTCCAGTCCAGTTCTCTGGCGCTGGTGCGTTCGTTGGTGACATCGGTATTGCACAGACAGGAACTGTGTTCGCTCTTGATTTAGGCCCAACAGAAGTCGCTTCCGCAACACCAGCATTGGCTGACCGAATCGCTTTCCATGATGTTACCGGTTCTGCACAGGGCGTAACTGGTACTCAGACATACGGTGCAACGTTCCAGGAAGTATTCAACGCTCTGGATGTCGTAAACAACATCACGAGCGATGGCTTTGTTGTTCGCACCGCCGCTGACACGTATGCGTCACGCACAATCGTTGCAGCTGGTGCAGGTGACCGTGATGGTCTTGAAGTTCTCAACGGTGATGGTATCGCTGGTAACCCAACTGTTGGTCTTGACATCGAAGGCTTACCGCTGCGCGCAGCGGTTGATACGGTCGACCGTGTTGCTGTTTGGGATTCGTCTACTGATACTAACGTTTACTACACTGTTAGTGACATCGCAGGTGCAATCGCGTCAACCAATAGCTTCGAAAATTGGGCAGGTGGTGGTAACACAACTGGCGATGCACAGATCACTGCTGACTCATCAACAGATACAGCAACTCTTGCGGGTGGCACTGGTATTAATGTCAATGTTAGCGCAGCCACAGATACGCTGACAATTAGTCTTGACTTCTCGACGATTCCTGCGGGCGGTTCTCCAAGTGTTGTTGATGGTACAGATGAAATTGTCATTAACAACGGTGGAACGCTGGCTACGGTTACTCTACAAGAAGTTATCGATCAGCTTGGCCTTGATACTGACGAACTGATCAAAGTTTCTGCGAATGATACCACTCCTGGTTACCTAGACGGTAAGTTGATTGCTGGAACGTACACAACACTGACGCAGAACAACGATGGTGGCAACGAGACTCTGACAGTTGATGTAGACCTCTCTGCCATCAAACTTGAAGATATTGGCAACGTCAATCTTCAGGGTTCGCCAGCACCAGCTGACGGTGATGTTCTTGTTTATCGTGCAGGTTCGCCAGCAGGATGGACAAACGAAAATCTTGATGCAATTACCGCTCCTGCGTTTGGAACGGTTACAGGTGATTCTGGCTCAGCTGCTGCTGATGTTGCAGGCGATACAATCGCAATTGTTGGTGGTACTGCAATCACAACAGTCGCTGCCGATGATCCTGAGACATTAACAATCAGTCTTGATTTCACATCGCTACCAACAACATCTGGCTCGCCTGGTGCAACACCATCTGGCAACACGGAAATCATCATCAATGAAGGTGGTACAGTTTACACAACAACGTTGAATGAACTTGTATCCAACACGATCACTGGCGGTAATGGTATCAACGTAACAACGGTTGGTTCTCCTGCGACGCTTGAAATCAGCCTTGATGTTTGTGGTATGTCCGCTGGCGATGTTGCAAACCTTGATTTTAATAGTCTGATCCCTGTTTGTGATGGTTCTAACACAGTATCGTACTCACTTGGTGATATCTTTGAAGAACTTGATGTCGTCTCTGGTGTAACTGGTTCTGGTATTGTTGTTAAGACTGGTGGTTCACCTGACTCGTATGCAACTCGTGACATTCAAGTAGCAGGTGCCGGCGCTGGAGATGGCCTTGCTGTTACAAATGGTGATGGCATTGCAGGTAACCCAACGCTCGAGTTGGATATCGACGGCACTCCAAGTGCTGGCGAAAATATGACTGCAACCGATCAGTTCATTGGTTATAACACATCATCAACAGCAAACGAGAAGTTCACTGGACAGGAAATTGCTGATGGTGTTGCAAACATCCTCGGACTGAGTAGCCTTTCTGTTAAAGCAATTGGCGGTTCGGGTTCTCCTGGTGAATTCCAGTTGTTTATGACAGATCCAGCTCGTAGTAAGGATCTCTCAACAGCAGAGTTCTCTGTTGCATACTCTGAGAATAACTTGGGGAACAACGACTGGATGGAAGTTGGTAGTGCAAATGATGCGACGAGTGGTTACATTATTCCATACAACGCAACCCTGGTTCGTGCGACAGCTCATACTGCAAACAGCTCTAATGCGAAAGGAATTGATCTGTATGTAGATGGTACCGCAACCGCTCCTCTGATTACAATTCCTTCTGGCGGTGGCGGTCAAGCAAACGTTGCTGATGGTACGCTGAACGTTGATGTAAACGCTGGACAAAAAATACGTCTCCGTGGTGCATCAACTGGTGGTACAATTGGTGATGTAATCGTTACACTATGGTTCCGTTGGAGAGCATAATAACAAATGGCTTTTTTTATAAAGAACATTGATACCGCAAACGTCAGCATCGACGATCTCGGTATCTTGCTAACGCCAAATGAGACGTACGATCTAACACAAGATCGTGGTGTCTCAGTGGCACAGAGCACAGACCTCCCGGCTGCGATAACAGCCGGGACGGTTGCTGTTCTTGATCCTCTGGATGATGCGACACCGTTGACATTATCCCGGGCGCTAGATGCTGTTGCTGCGATGAATGATACTCATTATCGTATCAAAGGCGGTGACCTGGATCAACTCGAAGATGTCGTCCTCGGTAGCCTTACGGATGGAGAGGTTCTTCAATATAATGCTGGAACCTGGTCTAATGTGCCAGCATCGACAGTTGGTGCTGGAGCATCCATTCAGCTCGAATGGAAATTTAGTACAAGCACGACTGAAGCAGACCCAGGCAGCGGTAGGTTCAGATTTGATAGTGCTGTTTTAAGTGCTGTAACAGAAATCTACGTCAATGATGATACTAGATCAGGAGTAGATGCAAGTGCTATAATTAACGCACTTAACGCTGGCAATAAATTATATATTCAACAAAAGGATACTGCAGCTTCTGCCGCACTGTTTACTTTGACAGGAGATCCTATTGATAATGTTGGGTGGTTTACCATACCAGTTTCTGTGGATGATAGCAACACCTTACCAGGAAACAATAAAGATTGTGGTTGGGTGTTATTGTTCTCTAGTGGAGCAACCTTCGCCCCTCGACTCCAAACAATATATGTTGGTAAGCATGGGAATGATACAAACACCGGATCAACGCCAGAAGAACCAAAGCTAACATTTGGCGCTGCAATAACGGCTGCCTCAGCGTTAACTCCGTCTGCATCTAATAAGATTTCGGTTCATTGTGAAGATGCAGGAACATACACAGAAAGTTTTACGATTCCATCGTTTGTATTAGTTAAAGCTCCTAACTCATCATTTGTTGGTAATGTTGTAATCGAAGATAATGCTGAGTTTGTATTCCAGGAAATTACCGCAGCAACAGGAAATGTAATTTCCAAAGGAGCAACATCAACTGCTACAGGTTGGGCAACAGGTGAAATTGTTCGTGCCACTAGTTCTGCAAATGCAATTGTTAATACTGCTGATACATCTGTTTTCATTGTTCGTGTTCGTCAGATTTATGCAGAGAATGGCACAGGTCTATTAGATCAATCAACATCCGCCGGTCATATCCACATGGACGTCGAGGACATGTACATTACCGGAACCGGTACTGCAATCGATCGACAAACTAACTCCGGCATTATTGTTGGCCGTGTTTCACATATTTTAGAACAAGGTGCAGGTATCGGCAATGGTATTGCATTAGATATTACCAATGGTAGCATGACAATCAATGTCGGTACTATTGAGTGTGCTACGGCATACAGTGTATCTGGTGCCGGCACACTAAACCTAATTGTAAATGACATTGCACCAACAGCACAACGAATTCAGCTGTCGGGTGCGGCTGAAGTCAATGTTATTGAAGCAGATAGTCTACGTTGGAGAAACCGTTCTTCCAACTTTACAGCACGACGTACAGAATTTGTTGCTATTGATACATCGGCCGGTCCGGTAACAATGCTATTGCCGTCGCCAGCAAGCAATGGTGACTCTGTAACGTTCCAAGATGCTATTAATACATTTGGAACCAACAATTTAACGATTGACGCACAAACGGGCGGGCTGATTGACAACGGAGCAGGCGGCGCACAAACAATTGTAATTGAATTAAGCGGCACCGCCGGCGTTTTAATTTACAACGAATCCTTAGGGCTCTGGACATTTTCTCGTATTCAAGAAGAAGTTGCGTTTAGTCCAGATAACGTTATCTACGTTACGAAAAACGGAAGTGACATAATCGGTGATGGTTCATTCTCCAACCCATACCTGACGGTTAAGAAAGGTGTACAAGAAGCACTAACAGTTGCTACAGCCGCAAATCCAACTACAGTTAAAGTATTGGACGGCATTTACGAAGAAGATAACCCGATTAACGTTACCGGTGCTACAAGCCGTTATGTTCAGGTACAGGGTTCGGAGTCAGTATCAACCTTCGTTGAACCGTTGATTAACGGGCAACCGTTATTTACGATGACTTCGGCTGTTAATACGGACGGTCCTACATTGTCTCGAATGACACTTCGTGGTCAGGATAATGGCGGAACAGATTATAAAGACGTCACCGGTAGTAACTTAATTCAAGTCTCTGGCGATGGTGTGTTCTTCTTAGATGACGTTTCTATGGAAGACGCAAACATAGCAATTAGCGGTGGCAACGGCACCGTTAACATACTACAACGAATTCGTTGGACGTCGGGTGCTGCGAGAAATAACGTAACAGGCGTTAATGTAACCGGTGCAAATACATTTGTTGATGCTGATGTTGTAAACTTTAGAGGTAACACCACCGCTATTAATAATAATGGTGGCGCTCGCGTTGAAGTTAGTAACTATGAAATTTTAGGTAACTTAACAACCCCAGCAGGCACAGGTGTTATTAATAACGATGCGTCAACCTTCTTTGCCAATGGTGGTAGCGTTCGTGGATTGGCGTTAGGTTTGTCTGCTAACGATACATCACAATCGAACTTCCTAGCAACGACGTTCCTAGATAACACAACAGACTTTGACCAAGTAGACGGCACTGCAACCATTACAGTTCAGGGCACACTCAGCAAAACTAAACAGTTGATTGCTGATGGTGCTCAGGTATCATTGAACTATATTAACACCGATGATGGCGACTATATTATAGGTAACGCTACAGTAACTGGTACGCCTGGACGAGAATTTCGTGTACGAGATAGTGATGGTCGTGTAGCAATTGGTGATAATGCCACCGATGCGAATATGGCGGATGGTGCTGTTGGCGGTGGGCGAACATTAAACGTTATTGACTCCAACGGCAACATGCGGATTTGGCGTTATGTTACTGACGCAGGCCAAGATCCAGCACTTGAGTGGTTGAAAGGTACAGCATCTGCTGTAGACGGTGCTGGCCGTCCAGGTGGACCAAACCCAGGTGATCCTGCAGCTGATGTTGCTGCCGGCACTGGTACTGTTTGGTGGGATATGTTCCTACAAGAGTCAGATTACTTCGTTATTCGTCGACGTACAGACGGTGGTGGTGATGTCATCAACGAGAAAGTCCGTATCTACCCAGACCATAGCGAATGGCTTGGTGCTACAGATTACGACGATGGCGATAGCGCAACGATCTTATACTTACAAACCGTAGCAAATGCGGTCAACTACCTAGAAGTTGATAACAGTGCAACTGGGAACGGACCAGAGATTGTCGCTGTTGGAACTGACACGAACATTGATATTGAAATGATTCCGAAAGGAACTGGCACGGTTGTTGTTCCTGTTGGTTATGATGCAAACATTATCGACCAATCGCTAATCACCAAATCGTATTTTGATGCGAACTCGACGTCGGTCGGACTACCTGTTGTTCAAGTTCGCAGAACAACCACTCTCGCCATTCCTGTCGCGCCTGCGTGGGGTGATCTAACGTTCAACTTAACGGACGTTGAAACGAACGCGACCGTAATCGAACATAACAATACGACCACCCAAGTTATTGACATCAAGGAAGATGGTCTCTATCAAATCAGTTACACCATTCCATCGGACGATGAAGTTACAGGTCGTGTTGTTACGGACGGTGCTGGTGGTACGGCGGTAATTCCTGGAAGTCAGCACCTAACAGGCGACATCACAGACGCCAACCAAGTTATTGTTCAAAACTCTCCTGTATTTTTTGCAGAATTGTCTGCCGGTGATCAGTTAGTGTTGCAGGTGCAGGCACAAACGACAGCAGAAGTTGTCCAAGCCGGATCGTTACTCACAGTTGCAAAAGCAACGGGAGCGAGAGGCGAACAAGGCGAACCAGGCACTGGTGCAACAATTGAAGTTCAAGATGAAGGCGTATCACTCGGAACAAACTTTTCATCACTTAATTTTGTTGGAGTTCAAGTTCAGGCTGCCGTTGGTTCCCCAACATCCGAAGCGACAATTACCGTTGATGGCAAACAGCATCTAAGTCGGCACAACGGTGGGGTAACACAAACGTTTACCACAACTCCAACTACGATTAACTTTGGAACATCTATCCGCCAAGATGCAGCGTTTACGCACAATATTGTTGGTGGTGGAAGCGAGATTACAATTAATGAAGATGGCTGGTACGAAATTACATACGATGTTAGCCTAGATTCTCCGGTTGGTGGTTCTCGTACCACATCGCAAACTGAGTTGCAATCGAATGGTACTTTGGTGGCAGGTTCGCGGTCGTGGGGTTACCACAGAACAGGCTCGAACGCAGAAGATTCGTTGAGTGCTACTCTTAAATTGAATCTAACATCCGGCGACGTGGTTAGAGTGCAGTCAGTACGTATTGCAGGAACCGATGCTCTTGTAACTTTAGCTGATGGCTGCCGACTAAATATTCAATCTATAGATGCACCATAAGGTATAATAAATGGCAATCCTAATACAAAGAACATTTGTAACGACATGTAACGGTAAGTTGCTGGCAGCTATCAATGAAGATGCTAACATCGCCCCCGAGTTGCTGCAAATCATTAATGACAACAATACACCAACAACATCTGATTTTTGGTTTGTGTCCGCGCTGCAACCATCCGAAGAAACATATCTGGATAGTCTTCTTGCCGCATGGGAATGCCCTGAAGAAGGTAGCGCGCAAGACGATGAGATCGTTGATGATAATGCACCAGCAAGCCCAGAAGTATTGTGGACGTCCGAAAAAATTCAGGATGAGCTGAACGATATCGAACTAACACCAGGACCGACTGGTCCACAAGGTCCACAAGGGCCACAAGGTCCACAAGGTGATACTGGCCCGCAAGGCCCAACTGGTTCACAAGGACCTCAAGGTATTCAAGGGATTCAGGGTCCTCAAGGCGTCGCTGGTCCAAAAGGCGACACAGGTGATACCGGGCCGCAAGGCCCAACAGGTCCAACAGGCCCAACTGGACTTCAAGGACCAAAAGGCGACACAGGCGCTGCTGGCCCACAAGGTCTCCAAGGAATTCAAGGACCACAAGGACCTAAGGGCGACACAGGCGACACCGGACCACAAGGTCCAGAAGGTCCGCAAGGAATTCAGGGTGACACCGGACCGCAAGGAATCCAGGGCATTCAAGGACCTGCAGGTGATACCGGCGACACTGGACCACAGGGACCACAGGGCGTAGCCGGCCAAGGGTTTGATATTGAAACGATTTACAACAGCGATGCAGAGTTGCTGGCTGGTTCAGTAACTGAAGGTAAGTTTGGCTTAGTAGCAGGAACACTATCGCCATCCGATCCAGACTATGGTCGCTTGTATTTGTATAGTGGTGGTTCCTGGACATTCATCACTGATATGTCAGTTGAAGGCGCTCAGGGTGTTCAAGGACCAGAAGGGCCACAAGGACCAACAGGCCCACAGGGCCCACAAGGACCACAAGGGGATACCGGTGACACCGGACCACAAGGACCCAAGGGCGATACAGGCGACACTGGACCACAAGGACCACAAGGTGATACCGGACCACAAGGACCACAAGGTGTTATTGGTCCACAAGGCCTTCAAGGCCCAGCCGGCGCTGACGGTGCGGATGGATTAGATGGTGCGACTGGACCACAAGGACCCAAAGGCGATACAGGCGACACTGGACCACAAGGACCTCAGGGCATCCAAGGACCAGCAGGCCCACAAGGGGATACCGGACCACAGGGCCCACAAGGACCTGCAGGTGCCGATGGTGATGATGGCAATGATGGCAATCCAGGGTTTGGTGTTTATGCCTATGCAAAAACATTTGCCAATGGCACACTTGCATCAAGTAACGGATTGACAGTAAACCGAACTGGAACAGGAACATACGACTATACGCTATCGCAAGACTATGGGTCGCCACACTA